>Ga0079305_1000228_pt1 | contig 133853 bp, 115 predicted proteins | sample LMS_cellobiose_e_FD_79183 | JGI IMG/M metagenome (GOLD analysis project Ga0079305, IMG submission 79183) | Rumen-fistulated moose microbial communities from Alaska, USA - LMS_cellobiose_enrichment | ecosystem: Host-associated > Mammals > Digestive system > Stomach > Rumen fluid ...
CCTCCTATCGTTTTTTTTGGTCAATAAACAATAGGTGCAATGCCGGTCTTTTTCAAGCCCGTCTTTGACTTCTTTCCGTTTTTCTGCCCGTTTCCGTCACAAACCGTCGAAGAACCTTTTTTTGGTCAATAAACAATAGGTGCAATGCCGGTCTTTTTCAAGCCCGTCTTTGACTTCTTTCCGTTTTTCTGCCCGTTTCCGTCACAAACCGTCGAAGAACCGTTTTTTTTGGTCAATAAACAATAGGTGCAATGCCGGTCTTTTTCAAGCCCGTCTTTGACTTCTTTCCGTTTTTCTGCCCGTTTCCGTCACAAACCGTCGAAGAACCAAAAAAGGTTCACGGAGCGCTTTTAAAAATCGCAAAGGAAAGTTTGCCGACCAATACGGGGAACAAAGCCTTGTGTTTTCAGGGGAAGGAATGAACACTTTTGCAGGAAACTGCATTTTTGTTCAATGTCGACTTCAATGCAGGGAATACTATGAATGCTATGAGTGCTATAGACTCCGGGAAATACGGTCAATTTCAGAATTCATAGTTTTCTCAGAATTCATAGTTTCTATTTTTTAACCTGACGGAAGGCAGCTGTTCCCGAAAGACCGGAACCGGCGGCGGCTTTACGGGTTCCCGGAACGGGAGTGCCGCCACCCAATACCGCATGACAGCAGTGTTCCGGCAATCATCACGACCGTGAACACGGTCATTGAAAACACAACATCTCCCGTAATGATGTCGATCAGCGTCTTTACGCCTTGGAAATACAATTCCATCAGGAATCTTTTTCGCCGGGGAAGTCTCCGTTGTTCGGGTAAACCGGGTTTTTCAGCTTGTCGAAGCGGAACGCTCCGCCCACGACGTCGACCTGATCGGCGATCTCCTGGTAGATGTCGCTGCACTCCTGGAAGACGCGCAGACGGAAACTCGGCAGGACCGCCAGCAGGTGTTCCATGATCTCGGACTGGATCTCTTCGAAGGGGACCCATTTCACCTCCTTGGAAAAACAATAGATCTCCAGCGGTACGCCGGTGCTGGTGGGCGCCAGTTCCCGGGCGAAAAGGATCATGTCGCCGCGAATCTTCGGATGCTGCGCCAGATAGAGCTTGACATAGATGCGGAAGATGCTGAGATTGGTCAGATAACGGGTGTTGAATGCCGTGCGTCCCGTGTTGTATTGTTCGATCTCTCTTTCCTTGCTCTCGAGATAATCCTTCAAGAGGTCGAACCCCTTGAGGGACTCGATTTCTTCCGGGCTCAAAAAGCGGATACTGCGCTGGTCGATCAGGATCGCCCGTTTCATGCGGCGGCCGCCGTCTTTCATCATGGCGGTATAATTCGCGAAGGGGTTGTTGACCAGGTAGCAGATAGGCAGACAGACTATTCTCCGGTCCCAGTTGCGGACTTTCACCGTATGCAGCGATATCTCGGTGACGATGCCGTCCACATCCTCGAAATCTTCGGATTCCATGACGATCCAGTCGCCGATCTCGACCAGATGGTCCATATTGATCTCCACGCTGGCGACGAAGGAGTGGATCGTATGCTGAAGAAGCAGCAGCAGGACCGCAGCGATCGCGCCCAGCCCGGAAAGGAGATAGACCGGGCTTTTCCCGATCAGCAGCGAAACGAAGATGATGGCTGCGGCCGCCCACACGAAACTGATGGTGATCTTGAGCAGACCGTCGATGGGGCGCTGCTCCGCATGGCGCTGCTGCTTGTACCACAGACCGAAACTCCTGATGGCGTATGTCAGCGACAGGGCCAGGAGGATGACCACTATCCCGAGCAGGGGCTTGCAGATCAGGACCGCGATCCACTCATGTATCCCGTCGCACCACACGCTGTAACTGACGCAGAGCATCGGCAGACATCCCACGAAAGGAACGATCATCCGGCGGATGCAGGTCTGAAGCTCCGCGTTCATTTCGCAGTGGCGGCTGTAAAAACGGTGCAGAAGACGCCGCAACAGAAAGAACAGCAGCAGGGAAAGGAGCGCGCCGCCCGCGAACGAAGATAAGATCACGAGAAGATCGGCGAGGTAGGGGTAGGGTGAAAGTTGCTGAATGATATCTTTGACCCAAGTTGCGGTCAGATCATCCTGGATCAATTTCGAGAAGTCCATAACCGAATCCTTTTTGTTGCGGCGCCCGTTCTTGCACGAGCACCCGCTATAATATACATGTCAGGGAGGTGTTTTTCAACGCGGGGGCTGCCGTAAAAGGCGGAAAATTCCCCCGATCGAGGTCAGCGTTCCGCCTCGGCCCGCTTCAGTTCCCTGCTCCAGTCCCGGCTCAGATCGAGCCCGGAAAGCACTTCGGGCGCGGGGAGACGGATCTGGAAGTCGTCCGCGTGGCAGAACCGCAGTTCTCCCCTGAGCAGGGAAAAGTTGACCACATGACCGCCGTGCTGCCGCGCCGTATCCACGAAGTGGAGGTGCCATCCGGGCGCATTGACTCCCGCCACATACCCCGGAAGCCGGAATCCCACCAGATCGCCGGAACAGTCGGCCAGATCGAAGACCACTTCGTTTTTCGCCGCATCCGCCAGCCCGACGCCGTCGTGCTCCTGACGGCCGACCGTGCGGACCTTCATGCGGCGGAACTCTCCGGTGAAGTGGACCGCGAGGGGGAGATTTTCCTGCGGACAGCACTTTGCCATGTACTCCTCGAAGAGTTCGTAACTTGCGATGTCGGCGAGCCGGATCCTTTGCTCGGCATGAAATTCGGCGATGGTGCCGAAGGGGATGGTTGCATCGTCCCCCGGCAGATAGACATGACCGTCGGCGCAGGCCTGATAGACCACGCCGTCGATCATCTGCATCTCGCCGTCCAGACGATCCATGGTGGCGATCGACATGCCGCCCAGCTTCTTCACTTCGGCGATGCTGATTACGCCGTCATAGCGTCCGCTGAGCAGAACGCTGAACAATGAGACTTGGGTAAATTTCGTTCTTGCTTTCATCTTTTCCTGTCCGGATGCGTTCGTTATTGTCCGATGATCTCCCTGAGTTTTTCCACCGTGACGGGTTTGAGCAGGATCCCGTCGAAGCCGAGCTCGCGGAATTTCCCCGGCATTTCCGTGTCGGCGGTCACCACGTGGACCGGGAGCGATGCAAAACGCCCTTCCGCGCGGATGGCGCGGACGAGTCCTTCGCCGTCCATCACCGGCATCCACATATCGGTCAGAACGAAGTCGAAGGGCGTTTCCGCCGCGGTCAGGATGTCGAAAGCCTTCTGCCCGTCCTCCGCCGTGACGACGTCGGATTGGCCGAGTTTCTTCAGCATGGTTTTCAAAACGATGAGGTTCACCTTCTGGTCATCGACGATCAGGAAGCGCTTCGGGGCAGGGGGAGGGGCGGGCTTTTCCTCCGCCGCGGGCGCCGCCGGGGCCGGAGCGGCGGCAGACTTTCCCTCCGCCGCGGGCGCAGCCGGGGCCGGGGCAGGCGGGGGAACTTGCTCCATGACCGGACCGGGAGCGGCGGGCGGCTCCTCTTCATCCGCCGCCGGGGCGTCGTCGCTCACCTTCACGTCGAAGAGCGTCACCGTGAAAGTGGACCCTTTGCCGGGGCTGGAGGCGATGGAAAGCTCTCCTCCCATCGCTTCGGCCAGTTTGCGGCAAACGGTCAGTCCGAGCCCGGTGCCGCCGTGCCGCGCCTGCTTCGCTTCCACTTGGACGTACGGCGAGGAAATGCGCTCCAGGTCTTCGGCGCTGATGCCGCAGCCGGTATCTTCCACCTCGAACCGCAAAGTCCCCGCGTCGGCATCGGCTGCCCTGTCGAAAGACGCGCGGAGTTCCACGAAGCCCTGGCGCGTGAACTTCGCGGCGTTGTCCATCAGATAGAACAGCATCTGCCGGATCCTCTTCCGGTCCGTCAGAACGGCCGGCATCTCACCGGAGCGGCAGCGGAACTCCACCGTCTGATTCGGCGTCGTCCGGCGGAACGAATCCGTGAATTTGAGCAGCAGTCCGGGAAAGTCCACGGGTTTCAGGTCGAATTCAAGTTTTCCGTCCTCAAGTTTCGAAAAATCGATGGCGTCGTCGATGAGGCGGAGCAGGGAGTTGCCGCCCGCGAGGATCGACGAAAGCGCCTGTTCACGTTCCTCCTCTTTGGAAGAGTCCATCCTGAGCATCTGGGAGTAGCCGATGATCGCATTCAGGGGAGTCCGGATGTCGTGGCTGATCGTCGAAAAGAAATAGCTTTTCGCCTTGCTGGCGCTTTCTTCCGCCTTGAGTTTTTCGACGATCAGGTTCTTTTCACGGGTGCGCAGGATCGCGAACAGGTTCAGTATGACCGCCAGCGAGGAAACGAGGATGCTCAATTCGACCATGGACTTGAGCAGCATATCGGAATTGACATGGGCTATTCCCTTTTGAGCCGCCTCCTCCGTGACCGTATGGCCGACCAATCGGCCGAAGGCGTATTCGGCTGAGTCGCACACCGCAAGACGGAACCACATCAGCGACGAAAAGAAGATCACGATAAGCACGGTGATCCACACGATGGTGGAGTGTCCCAGGCGGCCCTGAGAGTCCATGAGGAAGACGGGGCGGTACATCAGAAAACCCGCGAAACACCAGACGGAAAGCATCAGATATGATTCGGACGAGAGCGAACTGCCGGAAAGATAATTCGGCACCAGCATAAGGAGACTGAAAAGGATCGACATGACGAATCCGAAAATGCCTGCGGCCTTTTCAGGCCAACGGCCGCCGCCCTTCTCCTGCCGGATAAGGGCGAGCGCGGCGGCCGAAACGTAGCCGTAGGCGATGGCGGCGCCCAGATTCGACAGATCCACCGACCAGCCGATCACCGTGCGGCCCAGGAACACCACGGGAATGGAAATGCCCATCACGGAGAGAACGGCGTTCACCGGGGTTCCTTCCTCATTGCACCGGCCCAGCCATTTCGGGATCATATTGTCTCCGGCCATCGCCCGCATCAGGCGGCTGACGGCGATATACGTGGCGAAAAGCGCTGTGAGCTGGGCGGCCAGCATCGAGCCGCCGATCACGGCCACGCCCAACGGGCCGAGAGCCTTTTTCGCCGCCGAGAACACGGGCATGGCGGCGATCCCCTTGAGTCGCGGAAGTTCGCCGATGTAATCGTTCCAGTTCGAAAAACCTTCGGGCGGAGCGAGAACGGGGAGCAGTGCGAGAAGGATATACACCAGCGCGGAAACGAGGAGCGCCGCAAGCAGCAGGGAGAATGTACGCCTGACCGGGAAGGCGAACTCGGAAGAGGATTGGACGACCGCCTCGAATCCGACGAAAGCCCAGGGAACTATGGCGAGGATCCTGAGGATCTGTATCCATGCGGGAGTGCCCGGCGCAAACGCGGGCCCCATGGCCGCCGCGCCCCCCTTGTGTCCGAGCAGCGCGGCGATGAAGCAGATCACCACGCCTGCGGCAAGCAGGAAGGCGAAAAACATGTGGAGCCGGATGGCGAACCGCTTGCGCAGGAGACAAATACAGCCGCAAAAGACGATTGCTCCGAGACTCAGCAGCACTTCCCCGAAATACACGTCGAAACCGACCATGGTGTAATGGAAGCCGAACTGGAGCGCATTCCCGAAAAGATACCGGGCCAGCAGAACGAGCGCCGTCGCGTTGCCCCACAGGATCGCCACGTAGGTCAGGAACAGGAACCATCCCAACAGAAAGCCGTGATTCGGGCCGAACATCTTGGTAATGAAGCCGTAGACACCGCCCGAGCTCTGCAAGCCCACGGTCATCTTGTGGTAGTTGAACGCAAGGACCGCCAGCGCCGCGGTACCGATCAGAAAACCGATGATCGTCCCGGCGGGGCCCGCATTGGGCAGGAACATCGTGCCCGGCAGGACGAACGACCCCCAGCCGACGGCATAACCGAAAGAGAGTGCTATGACCTCGAGGGGCGAGAGATAGGCGCCCTTCGGGAGGGATGTCTCCGACGGCGCATCGTTTTTCTTCAGCGTAAACATGATCGGCTGCCTTCTTCCTTTGTTTTTTTACTGCCGCATACTGTTGCGAGAAGGCTTCGACTTCTCCATGCTCGGGTATTTCTTCGCCGGACGAACCGGTCGGCCTGTACACACCGTACCTTTAATATACCACCGTCCCGGAGTAATTTCAACCCCTGAACCGCAAAAGGCTGCCTTGCTCGCGGCGTTCCGATGGAGGATCGCCGGACCGCGGAAGGGGCCTTCCGGTTGACAAGGCCGCCGAAAGGTGCTATATTAGAAGAGGAATGTCACCGGCGGCGGTCCGCCGGTGCGGAACCGACGAAAGGGAAGAAAGATGGCAAACGCTGATCCGCGGCTCGAAGCCGCTCTGGCGGAGGCCCGGAAGCAGGTCGACTCCGGCCTGGTCCAGGGGCTGGTGTTCACCGACAACCGGATCCATGAGGTCGCGGCCCTCGGGAACCAGTGCGTTCATCCGGAGGAGAAGAGGATGACGCCCGATTCCCGGTTCGATCTCGCTTCGGTGGGAAAGGTATTCACCGCGGGCTGCTGCGCCCTGCTGGCGGCCCGGGGCGAACTGGATCCCGACGCCCCCTTCGTCCGCTATTTGCCGGAGTACTGGGACCGCGACAGCGACATCACCGTGCGCGACCTGGCCATGCACGTGGGCGGATTCGACAACAGCAAGGCCTACGATTCGGCGGATCCCGAGGTGTTCGACCGGGAATTGTTCGGCAAGCGCCCGGTCCGTCCGCGTCTGGAGAAATTCGAGTATGCCTGTTCCAACTTCATCCTGCTGGGCCGGATCGCCGAAAGGATCTCCGGCATGGATCTGGATACGCTGGCACGGAAATCGATCTGGGAGCCCCTGGGCATGACCCATACGCAGTGGAATGCGCCGGGCCCCGGCCCGAACGAAGTCGAACACTGGTTCCCCAACCGTCCGGCCGGAGAACACAACGATACCGTCTGCTTCGACTGCGGGTTCCCCATCGGCAGCGGCAGCTGTTTCTCGACCGCGGGCGACATGATGCTTTTTCTGGAGGATATCCTGAAGCGGAAACACTTCCCCCGGCTCTATTACGATCTGTTCCTGAACTGCGGTTTCGAGAAGGATGGGGACCGCCGCTCCTTCGGCTGGGATATGCGCGCCCGCAACCGGCCGCGGAATCTTTCGGAAAGGACCATTTACCACACGGGATTCACGGGGCAGACCATCTTCGCGGATCCGGAAAACGACTATGCGGCGCTGGTGCTCTCTTCCCGGACAGGCGGGCACGACGAGGCGATCCGGGGCCGGGCAAGGATCATCGAAAAACTTTTTTCGGAGTGATCCGTTCTCAGTTTGGAGGAGATGAGATGGAAAAAGGAGAATTGGCGGTTCAGCTGAAGCACAACGGCTGCAACTGCTGTCAGGCCGTATTGTGCGCATTCGCCGAAGAAAGCGGAATGACTGAGAGTCAGCTCCGGCAGCTCGGCGCCGGATTCGGCGCCGGGATGGGATGCATGGAGGCTACTTGCGGCGCCCTGGTCGGGGCGCAAATGCTGCTGGGATCGAAGAAATACTCCGGCAGACCCGTCCTGGCGGAGGCGAGGGGGCTTTATCAGGCGTTCGCGGAAAAATGCGGCGCTTCCATCTGTAAGGACCTGAAAGGACGGGATACGGGGAAAGTCCTCTGCGAGTGTGACGACTGCGTCCGGATCGCGGCCGGTCTGATCGGGGAGATCATCGAAAACTGATTCTCGGGCCCGTCACGTCGGGGCCCGTTCCGACTCGGGAAAAAGGGAACAAAAAAAGCGGCTTTTACGCCGCTTTTCGGAAGAGCCGGGGCTCACTTGACGTTGAACTGACCGCCGCCGATGCCGTAAAGGATCAGCTCGCCGTAACCGTTGCCGGTCCAGGGCTCGGCGAACTGGCAGCGGAAGGCCCGCTTGCCGCGCTTCATCGGCTTGATGACCCACCCGCCGACCTTGCGCCGCAGGATGACGCCCGCCTTGCTGCGTTCGACGGTCCAGTCATCGGCATCGATGACGACCGCGACGGCGTCGGCGTGGCTGCTGCGCTTCTTGGCCAGCGCGAGGGCTTTGGGCGCGAGGCTGTTGAGTTTTCCGGGCGTCGGCATCGGTTTGTAATCGACGTTTTCCGGTTTGTTGTTCTTCAAGGCCATGCTGGTGTATCTCAGGCAGGCGTCGGCCATGGCGCGGTACTTTTTGAAATCCGGATCATCCAATCCCTGAAGGAAATAGAGTGTATACCACAGCTGACGGAACTGCTTCTGGACCTCCTTCAGATCTTCCCCTTCCAGATACACTCGTTCGTCCCCGAAAAAGAAGTATACGTTTTTTCCGTCCATGCTCTTTACCCGGACACTGGACTTGGGAATACGCAGCTGGGCGTATTGGAAGGCGACGTTGTTTTTCTTCAGATCCACCTCTCCTTTGAAAATGAAATAGAGTTCCTGCCCCATCCGGCCGAGGAAAACGTCGTAACGTCGGAGTTCCTCCTTCGCCTGTTCATACCGGGGATGCTTGTCCCCCGCCGCGACGATCTTTTTGTCCTCCTCGACCCGGGCGCGCAGCTTTTTGCGGAACTCGCCGACCACCTTGCTGTTGGTGGTCGTGCCCAAACTCTTGATGTATTCGTCGATCCGCCTGGAATCCCGGCTGTAATCCTCGGCCAGCGGCCACGGGATCTCCTCCGCCGCAAGCGTACCTGCGCCGACGGCCAGACCGATACAGACGATCGAAGCTGCTTTGAAGATGGTGTTTCCGAACATGATGATTCTCCTGTTGGTTTGATTTGCCGCAAAACGGCGGCAGACGCCATACTATAACGCCGAAATCCGGAAAAGTCAATCTTTTTTTTCGGGAAAAAAACGAAAACGGCGGGGAACGTTCATTTCCCGAAACCGAGTTCCGGCAGCAGCGCCTTCATCAGCAGAAAGCGTCCCTCTTTCGCCTCGGCATATTTTTCGAAGCGGATGCCGGGGCACCCGGCCTGCTCTTCCGCATACCAGTCTCTGCGATTGGTCAGCACCATGGCGAAAAGCCTCTGTTCCGGGTCGATCCACAGGGTCTGCCCGCTCCAGCCGGTGTGGAAGATGGTCCGCGCCGAAAAGGGCGGGGCGCTTTCCATATCCCACCCGGCGGAGCGGCGGTGAAGCCCCGCGGGCGCGCGATTTTCGGCGAGCCATTTCCAGGTGTCTTCCGGGAAGGGCCGGGCGAGCATCCAACGGGCGAAAGCCGCCAGATCGTCCGCCGTCGAAAACAGCCCCGCATTGCCGATCCTTCGGGGCAGGGCCCAGCGGGCCGTCTCATCGGAAGGCAGCATATCGGCCTGATGCAGCTGCCATATTTCGGGCGGGACCGCGCTTTCCGGCGCTTCGCCGTGGGTCCCGACGAGGCCCGCATGGACCAGCTTTTCCCGGCACGCCGGAAGGGGGATGCCCCACGAACTCGAACTCATCCCCAGCGGGCCGAAGATCCTCTTTTGCGACAGCACTTCCAGCGGCATCCCGGCGAGATTTTCCACGATCATCCCCAGCAGGATGTAGTTGGCGCAGAAGTAGCGGTAACAGTTCCCCGGAGGATCGGAAAAACGCAGATCGTTCATCGCATCCAGCAGCCGGGCGCTGCCGCCCGTGACCGCCCGGTCGTAGCTCCGGTCGGGCGAGATCCCGGAACAGTGGGTCGCCAGCTGCAGGACCGAAGGAACGTTTTCGAGGGGAGTGCGGAAAGAGGGCAGGTATTCGGTGAAGGGGGCCTGATAGTCCAGTTTCCCTTCCTGATGGAGCATCGCGAGCAGCGTTCCGATCCCCACGGCCTTGGTGACGCTGGCCATATCGAAAAGGGCGTCGCGCGAAAGGGGCTTTCCCTTTTTGAGGTCCGCCCGGCCTTCGGCGTGGAAGAAGAGCTCCTTTTCCGGAGTTCCGACGAGGACGAGACACCCCCGGATGAGCCCGGCGTCGAACTGTCTTTTCAGCAGTGAGAGAAACTCTTTCATCGCAAATTGCCTTCACTCCTCGCGGAAGTAAGGCGTGAGGGAAATGTAATTCAAGGCGGTCTTGCGGCCGGGCTTCACCTTTTCGTCGCTGAAGGTGATGACGGGATCGTCCTTCCCCGCTGCGAAGATCCGCTGGTCCAGATTGACCTTGAACATGTTCTTGTCGATCTTCCGGGGCTTCCGGGTCGCCTTGTAGCAGAGCGTCTCTTCGGGAATGAACTTCGCCCCCTCGATCTGCACGTCGACGGAAAGTTCATAGGGACGGCCCCCCTTGCCCATGGTGACGTCTTCGGCATCGGCGGTTATGTACTGGAGTTTGTAATACCGGCCCGCCTTGACTCCCTTGAGCTTCTGGGAAAGGCGGTTGGGCTTTTCGCCCCGGACCAGCACGGCGTAATTGTCGCCGATCCCGGCGGTACAGGCCCAGCGCTTCTGGTAGACGGCATACCCTTTGGTGTGTCCCGGCGTGATGTTCCCTTCGACCTGCCACCCCTTCAATCCTTCGTCGAAATCGGGATTGGTCACGAAGGGGAGTTTGTAGGTGAAGCCGTACCTGGGCGCCAGCGGCTCCCGGCGGCCTTCGATGCAGTAGTGGCGGAAGAGCCGCCCCGTCCAGCGGACCATCTCGTTGTCGGCGTAGTTGCTGCCCCAGTTCCCCGTCATGCCCACGCCCTTCAGCGCGGGATCGTTGGCCAGCAGATTGAACTGCATGTCGAGATAATACTTCATATCCACGTCGGGCAGATAGGCGGAAGTCAGCGTGGCGGGGGTGTTGCAGTTGATGAAATAGAGACAGAGATGGGGCATGATCCCCGGAAAGCTCCGTTCGAAGGCCTTGGCCGTTTCCACGATCAGATTGCGGATGTACTCCCTGGCCTGCTCCTCGGTTGCCACCGGCTGGCAGTAGGCTTCGTACTTGATCATCCCCGTCCCCCTGCCGGAATTGACCGCGTTGGAAAGGAATTCCGTGATGATCCCCCCGGCGGAGGGCTTGCCGAACATGCAGTAGTAGAAGCGGCGTCCGGGGGGCAGGATCAGCTTGGGATGCGCCTCGTTGTAACAGGCCATCAGCACGTGGTCGCCGGAGGGGAATTCGTCGAAGGCGATGCCGTCGAATCCGGGAGCGTTCAGCCCCGGGGAAGTGTTCACCGACTTGACCAGCTTTTCCGCGGTGATGCCGCTTGCCACGCCGACGCCGCCCTGCCGCAGATAGTTCCCCGCCGCGACCTTCTTCCAGCCTTCGGGGGAGAGGGCTCCTTTCCCCACCTGGCTGTAGCTGGTGATGTAAGGCAGCAGGTACTTCAGCACCACGCGGTCGCCGTTCTGGCGGGCGCCCCGGAGATAGGGGCCGGTGCAGAGCTGATAGGTGAAGATCTCGGGGATCAGCCGGATCCCGACTTTTCCGGAAGCGCCTTTCAGGAGCAGCGTGTGTGCGCCCCGTGCGAGGAGCGCCGCGCCTTTCCCGGCGATGGGATTTTTTGCGCCGGAAATCTCCAGCGACGCCCCCGGTTCAGGCAGCGTGAAATAGACCCAGCTCCGGCGGGGGAGGATGAATTTCCCTGCCTTTCCATCCCGCAGTTCCACCGCGGGCAGGACGCTCACCAGATTGTTCAGCCGCTTTTCCGGGACCTCCGGCAGCGGAGGAAGGATCTCGAATTCCCAGCTTTTCCGGAAATCGCCGTATCTGAATTCCAGTGTATGAGCTCCGACGGGAACGCCTGCGAGAGGCAATGTCACTTCGCCTTTCTTTCCGATTTCGGTCTTTTGGAATGCCCCCTGGTCGATCCGGTACTCGGCGGCGCCTGCCAATCGTTTGCCGAACCAGGTGCCCCGGATCTCCGCCTTTTCGGGCAGGATCTCGAAGAGGGCGTTCACCGGAACGAAGCGGGGCTTTTCCAAACCGCGGATCAGCGAGACCGACCCCTGCCGCGCATTTTCCGACACCGGTTCGATGCGCAGATCGGCCGCCATGGCCCAGCCGGATTGGCCGCGGGTCATGGCCACGGCGCAGCCGTGCCCCTTGTCGGCCTTGGCCGCGTAGACCCGGTTTTCCAGAAGGACCCACTTGCCGCCGGTATCTTCAGGAAATTTGAAGACCCCCGCCTCGCGCCGCCAGTAGTCGCTGTAGAGCGAGAAGGAAAAGCGTCCGGCCTTGAGCTGATGGGTCTTGACGCGCATGCTGACCCGGTAGAGCCCGCCGGGGACGAGCTTCATGGAAAAATCCTGCCGCAGCGTGGCGGTCTTCACCCTGGAAGCGTCGGTCTTCACCGCGTTCATGCCGCCGGGCCCCGCTCCGCGGATGAATTCGAAGGTCCCGTCGTTGCTCCAGTAGGCGGGGAAGGGGGACTGATCGGCGGCGAGTTCCCCGTTGCCGACCAGATTTTCCGGTGCGTCCGAAAGCAGGCTGTTTTCCTGCCCGGAAAGGAGCGCCGCACAGACGAGGAAGATCAGAAAAAGCGTTTTTCTCATTTCGATCGGCTCCTTATACGGTGAACTTTTACAATGAGCGGGACATTTCGAGCAACGCGCGGTCGCCGTTCCATACATCGACCTTGTGCGTCGATTTGACCACCGTGACCACGTTTTTCATGGCCGCCGCGCCGTCCAGATTGGTGATGTTCGCGCCGCCCGTATGGGCCCGGTAGGCGCCGATGGAAAGCTGGTTGATGTTCTCGAAATAATAGGGATACCAGGCTTTCGGATCGGACCGTCTCCACGTGTCCGCGAAGAGCATGGTCTTGTTCCGGTTGCGGGTCACGTCGGTCAGCTTGTAGATGCGCTCGCCGCGGCTCCCCGTCTGCCCGAAAAAGTAGTTCGGCGTGACGGAGGCGTAGCAGAGGCTCTGATTGTTGGAGACCGCGCCTTCCCGGTAGAACTGGGGGGCGGTGCTCTTCGTGTTGTCCGAGGGGCAGTGGAAGAAGCGCGTGAGATAAAGCGTCCTCGCGTGGTTGACACTCGGGCATCCCTGATAGCGCGCGAAATGTTCGTGGAAGTAGTCGCCGTAGACATTGGTGCCGTTCATGGTCCGGCCCAGGACGTAATCGTTGTTGTCCATGGTGTACTGGATCCACGTGGTGTAGATCTGGCGGCAGTTGTTGAGGCAGCCGGTGCCCCTGGCCCGTTCCCGCGCCTGCTGCAGCGCGGGCAGCAGCATGGAGGCCAGAATGGCTATGATCGCAATCACCACGAGCAGTTCGATAAGCGTGAAGTTCTTCTCTTTCGCTCCGTTCATCTTGCACTCCTTTCCCTTTCGTTTCCGGATCCGCATTTCTGATGTAATATACATCGCGCCCGCGGGAAAAGCAATCGGGGCAGGAGGGAATATTGTTGTAACTTTTGTAACAAAATCACCGGGCTTTGCGTACGCTGTCCCGTTCGATGAGCTGATAGGGGAGCCGGACGCCGGCGGTGACGGGCCGTCCGTCCATGAGCTTTTTCAGCATGGCGACGCTTTCGCGGGCGAGCCCCTCGTAGTCCTGCCGGATGGTGGTCAGCGCGGGAAAGAGAAAACCGCTGGCGAGGTCGCACTCCAAGGCCATCATGGAGATTTGTTCCGGGATCTTCACCCCCAGCTGCCGGAGCGTCTTCAGCACCGGCAAGGCGAACTTTTCCGAGGGGACGAAGATGCCGTCGATCCCCGAATCGAGGACGTTCCCGATGACGCGGGAAAGGAGTTCCGGATCCCCGGAGATCGGGACGACGAGCCCTTCGCCGTCGAGCCCGCGTTCGAGGCAGAACTTCCGGTAGGCGGCTTCCCGTTCCACGGAACACAGATTCCCGGCGATCGCTTCGGGACGGGGGAAGAAGATCCTGCGGCAGCCGGCATCGTAAAGATACTGGAGCCCCAGCGTAATCCCGCCCGACTCGTCCGAGGAGACCATGTAGACGTTGTCCATGCGGTTGTCCATGGTGTTCAGGGAAACGAGGGGCAGGGCGTGGTTTTTCGGGTATTTTCTTTCGAATCCCGGCGCCCAGGTGGTGGAAATGATGCCGTCGAACATCACATCGCCGAGACAGTCGATATCCGGTTCCGGCAGGATCACGGCATGAAGTCCCTGAAGGGAAAGCTCCATGCAGAGTTTCTCGAGCAGCAAGGCGAGATAGCCGGGGAAATCCGCCTTGACGACGACGGCGACGTTGCCGGTTTTCCGGCCGGGCAGGCGGTAGCCGAGTTTCGAGGCGAGCCCGACGATTTTTTCCCGCACTTCCGGGCGGACGTTCGGATGGCCCGAGAGCGCCCGCATCACCGTCACCTGAGAGACGCCGAGTTCGGCGGCCATGCTCCGCAAGGTGACTTTCCGTCCGTTTTGCCGCGGAAATACGGCGCCGGAGTTTTTCATAAGTACTTTTCCCTTTCCCCGTTCAGGGATGCTGCGGATCGCGGTTGTGTCACTGCTCCTCGTCAGGAGCGTTTCCGTCGGGATCGCTACCGTCAAGGTCGTAGTCAGGGTCGTTTATCAGCTTCCAAAGCCTCTCCGGCACGCCGCCCGCGGGAGGCTCGGCATCTTCCGGCGGTTGGCAGCCCTTTCTTCTGTCGGCGAACTGCGGCTGGGATCTCAGCAGCATGCGCCAGGCGAGGCTGCTCAGTTTGTCCCATCGGCACTTATCGGCGAACCGCGGCTGCCTGCGCAGCAGCGAACTCCAGTCCAAACCGTCCAGCTTGTCCCAATCGCACTTGTCGGCGAACTGCGGCCGGTCGATCAGCAGCGAGCACCAATCGGAACCGCTCAGCTTATCCCAATCGCATTTGTCGGCGAACTGGGGCCAGGCGCTCAGCAGCAAGCTCCAATCGGCACCGCTCAGCTTATCCCATTGGCACTTGTCGGCGAATTGCGGCTGATATTTCAGCAGCCGGCACCAATCGAACCCGTCCAGCTCTTCCCAGGGACACCTGTCGGCGAATCGCGGCTGCTTCCTCAACAGACGTCCCCAGGCGGAGCCGTCCAGTTTTTTCCACCGGCACTTGTCGGCGAACTGCGGACGATCGCGCAGCAGCCGCATCCAGTCGTCACCGGCGAGTTTCTCCCATCTGCACCTGCTTCCGAATTGCGGGAATTTTCTCAGGATCCCGCTCCAGCATGGACCGGTCAGTTTATCCCAGGGGCAGTATTTCACGAGTTCCGGAACGACGAGCAGATGTTCCCAATTCCGGAGAGAGAATTTGTTCTTCCTGAAATCGCCGCTGCAGCATTCATAGAGCTCGGGGGTCGTCATAAGGGCACGACACCAGTCCTGCTGAGAAAACGAGGGGGGCTTTTCCAGCACCGAAGCCAATGTTGCGGCATATTCCGGCAGGGCGTTGCCGAGCAGAGCCTTTACGGCCCCCTGGGTCAGACGATGGATCTTTCTCTGGGGGCCGCTGCCGTTGAGCAGGCAGTATTCCTTCAATGTGTTCAGCGCGTAGGCGAAGGGGGACCCGTCTTCGAATTCGAGATCGCCGTAATATTTGTTCCAGCAACCTTCGAGCGCGTCGACGGAAACGGCGTCGGGATCCAACAGGGCGGCGAGGTACAGAAGATTGATGACCGCATCGCCCAGAGCCAGGGCTTTCACCGCCGAGAAGGTCGGTTCCAGCAGGGCCGGAGAGTTGTCCGTGTTCCGGTATGAATTTTCGCCTTTCACGATGAAATCTTTTTTCAATGCTTCGAGTTTCCTGACGAAGGTCATGCCGTTCGCATAGTTTTTCGCCATGTATCCGGCAAGGATCTCCAGTGCCCAGACGTGACCGTCCAGCAGCGCGATGATCTCGCGCAGGGCCGCGCTTTCGGGATCGTTTCCGGTATCGGCCTTCATGCAGCAGGGAAACAGCTTCCCGCCGATGGTGCAGAACAATTCGAATGCTTCATCGGGTGCCAAATTATCGAGGGGCATCGCCTGTGCCCGGCTGTTTCCGGGATAATCCAGACGGTGCCGGGCGGTGGCGACCATGTGCAGTTCCCGCGGTATCGGATCCCCTTCCGGCGAAAATTCCTCCAGTTTTTTTCCGGTGAAAAGTGAGCCGTCGTCCACATTGTCCAGCAGAAGCAGGAGCCGTCCCCGCTTCGTCAATTCGAAAAGCTTCCGGACAATGAGAATGTGGAGAGCTTCCGGCGGTTTCGACATCTCCTCCTCGGAAATGCCCAGGTATTCACGGGTTTTCCGGCCGGTTTTCGAGTCGTTGAGCATGGAAACCAGGGCTTCCTGCCAGCTTCCGATCCCCTCCATGCGGATGAGAAAACGTCCCATGGGATATTCCTCGGCATAGCCGAAGGCATAAGCCGCGGCGAGTTCGGTTTTCCCGACGCCGCCCGCCGCCTGGATGACGGGGAAGCGGCCGCTGACGCAGATCTCGCGAAGCTCCTTGAGTTCGAGGATCCGGCCGACGAAATTCTCGGAAAGACGCGGCGTCACCGAGCAGAAGCTTTCATTGCCGGCATCGCGGTCCTGAAGTTTGCCGGCGATACTGTTCTTCAGAAAATCGAGACGCTCCTGTATGAACAGCTCCTTCACCTCTTCCTTGCCGCGGAACCACGGAACCAAAGTCAGCTCTTTCTGTTCGAGCTGAAAACCGAAAAGATCTTTCGTCCTGGCCGAGGGGTTCTGCCAGGGATCGAGATCCATCTGAACGAAGTAAACGGGGCAGGTGTCCCGGCGCAGCCGCCCGTTCCGTGTCTCTTTCCGTGCCCACCATATCCGTTCACGGGTGCAGTACGGAGATTCGAGATAATTGGGCGAAAGAAGACAGATGAATATTTTGCATTCGTCTATCTTCTCCATGATCTTCGCGTGCCATTCGTCGCCGTACCGCAGCGCTTCCGTGTCCAGGAAAACCAGGGGCCTGCGGGCGAAATCCCGCAATTCGTCCTGAATTTCCCGTTTGATCCTCCCGATGATCTCCTGCCCGTACAGCTTGGCGTCCTCATGGGAATACGACAGGAACACGTCGTAGCGTTCCCGCACCGGTTTCTCCCCGGGTAAAATTTTTCCGCAGAAAGGGCATTCCCCGGCAGCGGCTTTTATTGTTTCTCCGCAAAGCGGACACATTCCGGTATCATCATCGATTATTTTGACCTCCCGACCGAATACAGCCAAGTGAACATTGAAAAAACTCTCTGAAAGTAATGTAGCATCCCAGCCGCCGAATTGCAAACAGGGAAACGAAAAAAACGGACAATATTCCAGGTCGGAGGGGGAGCGGCCCCTTTTACCGTGTCCCGGCACCGCCCGGCGGGGCTTTTGCTTGAAAAAAAGTTTCGGGCGTGATATATTAACAAGGCGGGCCGCCGGGCAGTCAGACCTCGCTCAGCCCCGTCGGGCGCGAACTCCAACGGTCCGTGTGCCGACGATGATTCGAACTTAAGGAAAGAACATGAAAAAGAACTTCGGAGTGAAAAACTGGCTCTTTCCCATGCCCGTGCTGATGATCGGCACTTATGACGAGGAAGGGACCCCCGACATGATGAACGCCGCCTGGGGAGGCATCTCCTTCGACGACCAGATCACCATCTGCATCGACACCGCCCACAAGACCTGGGCCAACATCGCTTCACGCAAGGCCTTCACCGTGGCCTTCGGCACGGCGGGGACCGCGGTCCCCTGCGATTATCTGGGCATCGTCAGCGGCAACGACGTCCCCGACAAGGTGGCGAAGAGCGGCTTCACCGCCGTCAAAAGCGCTTTCGTGGACGCTCCCGTCATGGCGGAACTTCCCCTGGTGCTGGAGTGCACCCTCGTTTCCATGAACAGGGAAAACTGCAATGTGGTGGGGAAGATCGTCAACTGCGCCGTCGAGGAGTCGGTCCTGACCGACGGGCAGCCCGATGCCGCAAAGATGAAGCCCCTCTGCTTCGATCCCTGCCGACACGTCTACCGCCTGATGGGGGATGTCGCGGCCCGTGCCTTTTCCTGCGGCAGGAAATTGAAGTGATCCCGTTTCCCCGGAGCGGGGGAGGGGGCTTCGAAAAGGCCCGGCGGGGAGTTCCCCTGCCGGGCTGCTCGGATTTTCAGAAGGGGAACTTCTCGATCTTGACCGAGCAGGTCTCGTTCAGGACGCCCACGTACCTGACGAAGGGTTCCGACTCGGAATGGGCCGCGAGGGTCTTTTCGTCCTTCCACGTTTCGCAGATCAGCAGCACCCCGGGACGGGTGGCGCTTTCGAAAACGTCGTAGGCGATGCAGCCTTCCTGTTGCAGCGAAGCCGCTGTCAGGGCTTCGGCCGCCGCCAGAGCTTCGGGCAGACGCCCTTCCTTTGCCTGAAAAAAGCAGTTGATCCGGATCATGATGAGTTTTCCTTTCTTTAGAATCTGTTGGAGTCCGCCGGTTTTCACCGGGAATGCGGCACCTGCGTATTACTATAGCATCTTTCGGAAACTTTGCAACCTCATTTTCATCTTTTCGCAGGGAAAACCGGGGACGCGCCGGTCCCGGCGGTCCACTCCCGTCCCCCGGCCGGTTTCCCGTTCCCCCGACACTTCATTCTTTTTGACGGAATGTCCGCGAAAAGTCTTGCCCGAATACTTGTATTTCCCGAAAGTTGCGCTATATTATACCTTGACTGTCTGCCTGAAGGTGCTGTCCCGGCGTGTGCCGGGAGAGCCCCGGAGAAGGAAACGTCGGGAGCTTTCGCCGCGGCGGACGGGTGTTTACCGACGGAGTGCATCGGTATTTAAGTTACTGGCATAAAGTGCTTTTTGCCGTTTGCACGGAATTTGCCGGGAAGCGGAAAGCGCGTACGGGGAGTGCCCCGTATGTGGGCGAAGCGCGCCCGGATGCGGGAAGAAAAGATGGCCGACGAGATCAGCAGAGACGAGATGTCGGAGTCCTTTCGCAAGGTCCCCGGCAAGCGCTGGTGTCTGGTCCTGAGCCGCCCCCGCAACGAAAAATGGGCCGCGAAGACGCTGGAGGCGTCGGGGGTCCGGGTGTATCTGCCGCTTCTGACCAAGGTCGAGATACACAACCGGGGCCGCCGCGAAACCAGGCTGCCCATGTTTCCGGGGTATCTTTTCGCCTGCGCCGGGAGCGCCGAGGAGAACGTGATCCGCGCGAACAAGTGCGTGTGGCGTCTCCAGGCCCTTTCGGAAACGGACGAGGACTCGCTCCTCCGCGATCTCCGGATCGTGCGGATGTGCGAACTTCAGTCCGCCCGGCATGAACTGGTCGTAAATCCGGAGCTCCGGAAAGGGGATGCGGTGCGCATCAGGTCCGGCGTGTTCCGCGGTCACGAAGCCATCGTGGTCCGGCGCGTCGACGCCCTGAGCGTCATCATCAATCTGGACTTTCTGGGGCGGAGCATAGATATGCGCTGGGAAGCCGGAGACCTGGAACTGTGAAGTTCCGCCTGTCTTCCGGCTTCGGTCCGAAGTCGAACAACGCCGCCGCGCTCGAAGAAAACACGGTGGGGAGAGAGTATGGAAAAACGCAGAGCAGCAGTCACCGGCATCGGTGTGGTTTCGCCCCTGGGCAACTCCGCGGATGAATTGTACCGCAACCTTGCGGCCAACCGTTCCGGTATCCGGGCCATGACCCGGTGGCACGACTATTTCGGGCGCGATATCGCCGGAGCTCCCGTGGAACTGGACCCCGCCGCGGTCAGGAAGATCAGCCGCAAGGTACGGCGCACCATGGGCAATACCGCCCTTTTCGCCGGGATCGCCGCGCAGGAGGCCGTGGCTCAGAGCGGCCTGGAGCCCGAATTTTTCACTTCCGGCCGGATGGGGTGCATCATCGGTTCCACCGTGGGCAGCCCCTCGAGCATGACCGAGGCCTGCGTCGCCGAGCACGAAGGCCGCCGCAACGATCTGTCGGCATGCCATTTCTTCCGGCTCATGTCCCACTCCTCCAGTTTCAATGTCGCCGACATGTTCGGCATCAACGGTCCCCAGCTGTCGACCAATTCGGCGTGTGCCTCCGGGCTTCAGGCCCTGGGGGCGGCGCTGGAGCTCATCCAGCTGGGCAAGGTCGATGCGGTGCTGGCGGGGGGCGCGGACGAATCCACGCCTCTCGTGGCCTCCTCGTTCCAGCTGCTGTACGCCCTGGCCGAGGAGGAGTCTCCGGAGCCGGAGCGCCTTTCGCGTCCTTTCGACGCCGCCCGCACGGGCCTCGTCTGCGCCGAGGGCGCGGGCGTCCTCGTCGTCGAGGAAATGGAACACGCCCGGAAGCGCGGCGCGCAGATCCTCTTCGAGATCGTCGGCTACGCGACCAACTGTTCGGGGTGGCACGTCAGCCACTCGGATGAACTCCAGATCGCCAACTGCATGCGGGGCGCGCTGGCCGATGCCGGGATCGCCCCCGGCGAGGTCGATTACGTCTGCGCCCACGCCACCGGGACCAAGGTGGGCGACGCCGCCGAAGCCGCGGCCTGCCGGGCCGTTTTCGGCTCCGAAGTCCCCGTCTCCAGCCTCAAGGGCCATCTGGGACACACCCTCGGCGCTTCGGGCGCGCTGGAACTGGCGGCGGTGTACGGCATGATGCGCGACGGCGTCGTGTTCCCCACGCGGAATCTGGAAAACGTCGAAGACTGCGCCGGCATTCTGCTGCCTCGGGAGATCCGGGAGCAGAAGGTGCGCATCTGCCTCAAAAACAGCATCGCCTTCGGCGGCGTCAATGCCTCGCTGGTGTGCCGGAGCGTCGATTGACGGCCTTTCGGCGGGAGCGCACTTTCACCATTCGCAATTACAGGAGAGACAAGGTCATATGGATCACGAGACAATCGTCAAGACGGTGAACTCCATCTTCATCGAACGCTTCGAATTGGACGAGTCCGAGCTGACGCCCGAAAAGACGATCATGGGCGATCTGCAGCTGGACAGTCTGGATCTGGTGGATATGATCGTGGGGCTGCAGCAGAAGTTCGGGATCATGCTCCGCGACAACCCCGAAGTCCGCAGTGTCCGCACCCTCGGTGATGTCTACGCCCTCTTCGAGAAGCTGGCGAAGGAACATCCCGAGATCGAAGCGAATATCCGGTGATTTCCGGGGACGGCCCCTTTCGAAATGCTTTTTCTGCGGAATCTTGCCTTTTATTCCGTGACCGCCCTCTGGTGGGTGGTCTACTGGCTGGCGGTGGCGATCCCCGTGCTGGCGGTGATGCTTCTTCCGGGGCCCCGCAGGCGCCATTGGCTGCGCAGGTTCCTGCTTTATTTCGGATTGGCCACCGTGCGTTTCGTGTGGCGGCCCTTTTTCCGGGTCCGTTTCGAGGACCGGACCGACGGGAGCCGGGCGCCCGGTGTGCTGGTCACCGACCACCGGTCGGCCATCGACGCCTTTCTGGTGGCGCTTCCCGGCCTCAACGGGGCCCAGACGGTCAACGGCTGGCCGCTGAAGGTGCCGATCATCGGTCGTTTTGCGCTGGCGGCGGGATATCTGGATGTGACCGGCTGGGACTTCGATTTTTTTCTCGCGCGCGCGAAAGAGATCTTCGCCGCGGGCGACTGGATTGTGGCCTTTCCCGAAGGGACCCGGTCCGAAAGCCGCACCATGAATCCCTTTCACAGCGGCATTTTCCGCGTGGCGCAGGAACTGCATGTCCCCGTCTACATGCTCTGCATCGCAGGCAACGAATTCATGCCGGACCGGAAGTTCCGCTTCCGGGAGTTCCGGGACCTGTCGGTCCGGCTTGTCGGCCCCCTCACCGAAGAAGAAGTCAGTCAGTGTGCGACTGCTTACGTACTAAAGAACAAAGTCTTCCGGATCATGTCCGGAGAACTGGCGTCCATGGACGCGGAGTTGGATCATGAAAAAAACATTTGATTTGTCGGACGACCGCTCGTTTTCCTCCGGTGATGAGGTCAGACGCCTTCAGGACCGTCTGCTTGCCGAACATCTCCGCTACTGCCGGAGCCATTCCCCCTTCTACCGGGAGCGCCTCGGCGCTTTCCCCGACCGGGACTACGATTTCGATTCCCTTCAGGAACTGCCCACCACGTCGAAGCGGGATCTGGCCGAGCACAACGAAGCTTTCTTCGCCGTCCCCGGCAACGAGATCGCCGACATCTGCTTCACCAGCGGCACCACCGGCACTCCCTGCCGGATCGTCTACACCGCCTCGGATCTGGACCGCCTCGCCTACAACGACGCCTGCGGCTACCGCGCGGCGGGGATGCGTCCCGGCGACAAGGTGCTCCTGACCTGCACCATCGACCGCTGCTTCATCGCCGGGCTCGCCTACTATCAGGGCGTGGTCAAGTTCGGCGCGGCGGCCATCCGCAACGGGCTCAACACCCTCGAGAGCCACGCCGAAGTCATCAGTACGCTCCATCCCGAAAACATCGTCGGCGTTCCCAGTTTCCTGGCCAAGCTGGGGGGATATCTGGCCGAAGCTGGTATCGACGGCAGCTGCGTCAAGCGCCTCATCTGTATCGGCGAACCCGCGAGGAACCGTCAGATGGAGCTCACGCCCCTGGGCGCGAAGCTCGAAGGCTTCTGGCCCGGCGCGGTCCATTCCACTTACGCTTCGAGCGAGATCGTCACCAGCTTCACCGAATGTTCCGCCCGGTGCGGCGGCCATCCGCCGGCGGATCTGGCCGTGGTGGAGATCCTCGACGAGGCGGGGAACCGGGTCCCCGACGGCGAAGTCGGCGAAGTCACCGTGACACCGCTTCAGGTGACGGGCATGCCCCTCGTGCGTTTCCGCACGGGGGACGTGAGTTTCATCATCCCCGGACCCTGTCCCTGCGGGCGGGGAACGTTGCGGCTGGGACCCGTCCTCGGGCGCAAGGCCCAGATGCTCAAGGTGCGGGGCACCACCCTCTTCCCCGGCGCCTTTTTCAACGTCCTGGACGGCATCCCCGGCGTCACGGAGTACTTCATGGAGGTGAGCGGCACCGCCCTTTCGGATGAGATCACCATCTTCGTGAGCTGCCGCGAAGGGGAAACGCCGGAGTCTCTCGGCGTGGCGGAAAAACTTTACGGACGGACCCGGATCCACGTTCCCGTGGTCGCCGTGGACCCCGCCGCCGCCCGTCAGCGGGTCTTCGGCGTTTCGCGGAAACCGGTCCGTTTCTTCGATCTGAGGAAGAATTGACGATGGCACCTTTCGACGTCCGCAAGTTCGACTACACGCCCGAGGAAGCCCTCGACGCGGCGAAGCAGGGCAAGCTGCTCTCGGCCGAGATCGAATTCAACCGCAGCTGCAATTACCGCTGTCCCTACTGCTACGCCACGGGCAGCGACGCCGTTCTGCCCCACGAGGTCGCGGAGCGGGTGATCCGCGAGGTGGCGCTCCTCGGCGGCCGCAAGATCGTCGTGCTGGGCGGGGAACCGCTCCTCTGCCGACGGCTCAAGGAGTATATCCTCCTCGCCGAATCCCTGGGTATGGGGGCGGAGATCTTCACCAACGCCTCTCTGATCGACGAGTCCTGGGCGAAGTTCTTTTTCGAGCACAACTGCCGGGTGGCGGTCAAGCTCAACTCCCTGGATCCGGCGGTGCACGACCGCCTGACCGGAGTGAGCGACGCGCTGGGGAAGGCCCTGCGGGCCATCGACATCCTCCAGTGCGCCGGGCTGGACGAGCAGCGGCTCGCCGCCAGTTCCGTGATCTGTTCGGCCAACGAAAAAGAGGCGGTTTCGCTGTGGAAATACCTGCGCTCCCGCCATGTCAAGCCCTACCTCGAGATCATGACCCCGCAGGGGCGGCTGCTGGAGCATCGGGACTTGGAGGTCCACCCCCGCCGGCTCAAGGAAATTTTCGACGAGATCGCCGAATTCGACCGCGCGCGGGGGTTCCGGTGGGAACCTCAGCCGCCTCTGGTGGGGGCGACCTGTCTCCGCCACCAGTACTCCTGCGTGGTGGGCGCTTCCGGCGACGTGTACCCCTGCGTGGGGATGACGGTGAAGCTGGGCAGCGTCCTCGAAACGTCTCTCCGGGAGATCCTTTTCAACAGCAAGGTCCTGCGTCTGCTCAAGGACTTCAGGAACACCCTGAAAGGCCCCTGCCGCGATTGTTCCAAGGCGGACCACTGCTACGGCTGCCGCGGGGCGGCCTATCAGCTCACGGGGGATTACCTCGCCAGCGACCCGCTCTGCTGGCGGAACTGCGACGAACTGCTTTTCGCGCCTCCCCAGCTCCCCTGCGAGGCGGCGCCGTTTCTTCCCCATACGCCTCCCATGGTCATGGTGGACCGGTTGCTCCAGGTGGGGGAGTGGTCCACCGTCGAAGCGAAGATCGCCCCCGACAACCGTTTCCTGCGCGACGGGGTGCTCGAAGCCGAGGCGCTGCCCGAGATCGCCGCGCAGGCCTGCGCCGCCGTCACCGGGTTCGAACAGTCCGGAGGCCGCATCAAGGGCATGCTCACCGGGATCCGGAGTTTCGAAGCACTGGAAGCCGTTCACGGCGGCGACACGCTCCATGTCATCGTCCGCGAGACGGCCAAGATCGACAACTACCACATCGTGGAATTCAGCATCCGCCGCCCCGCCGACGATGCCCTTTGCGCCACGGGGGAAATGTCCATATGCCGTCTTTCCTGACCCTGGCGGCGCTGCTCCTGGCGGCGTTGATCCCGCAGGCGGCCGCCGCGGAGGCCGCGGTTTTGCCGAAAAAGGCGTCTTACCGGGTGATTTCCGCCGATTTCGTGCAGCTGCGGCGTCTCGCCGAGCTGGATATGGATGTCCGCATCACGGGAAGCATGGTGAGCGAACTTGACGGACGGCTGCGCTGGCAGGTCGATTCCCCGGTACGGAGCGTGACCTTGATCGACCGGGAAAAACTCACCCACTTCGACGGGGAAACGAAAAAGCTCTCGGTCATCCGGCAGGAGACCTTCCCCTGGCTCCGGATCCTGCGGGATTCCCTCGACGACTGGCTGTCGGGCGAAAAGGCCCGTCTCACGCGCCGCTTTCAGGTGAGCGCTCCCCGGCCCCGGATCGTGCGTCTCGTGCCCCGTGAAAGCGCGCAGAAGAAGCTCTTCCGGAGCATCGAACTCGAATTTGCGGAAAAAGGGGATCTCATCACGGTGATCCGGATCGAGGAAGTCACCGGGGATAAATTGGAGATCCGCTTTTCGAACCTCCGGCGCGATCCCCGCCTGCCGCAGGATATCTGGCGGATGCCGCCGCAATGAGGGCCCGGATCGAACAGCTGATCCTCTTCTGCCGCCGCCGCCGCGCCGGGGTCTTCGCCTTTCTGGCGCTGCTGGGGCTCGCCGCGCTCTGCGCCGCCTTCTTCCGGGGCCGCTTCACCAACGACCTGAGCCGCCTTCTGCCCGACTCACGGGAGACGCGGGCGGTTTTCGGGATCCTTCACGAGACCCATCTGGCGGATTCGGTTCAGCTGGAATTCATCTCTTCCGACGACGTGACGCGCCACGCCGCCTATCTGGAGCGGACCGCCCGGCGTCTGGCCGATTCGCCGCTTCTCAGGCAGGTGACCTTCCGCTTCCGCTCCGACGATACGGGGGCCGAGATCGCCGCTTTCGCCTCCCTCGCCCCCCGGTTCCTCCATCCCGACGTCCTGAAGGCGTGTTCTCCCGACGAGGCCGCGAAAAAGGCGCTCAAAACGCTTTCCTTCCCCGTGCCGGGAGCCGTGAAGATGCTCCGGCTCAACCCCTTCGGCTGGGAAAAGGAGATGCTGGCCCGGCTCAAGGCTCTTGACGCGGCCACGGGGATGAAGCTCGCCGTGGAGTTTCCCTTCTTCGTCACGCCCGACCGTCACCGGGCGATGATCGCCGCCGAGACGCATGTCCGCCTCGGGGACGCGGAGTCCGTGCGGAACCTTTACGCCGAACTGCGGCGCTGTGCCGCTCCTTGCCCCGCCGACGTGGAACTGCGGATCATTTCGGGCTGTTCCCACACCCTGGGCAACGAAGAGGTCCTCAAAGGGGACGCCGCCGTCGCCTGTTCCGTCTCGCTGGGGTGTTTTCTTCTCCTTTTCCTGTGGGCCTACCGGGGCGACTGGCGGGCCTTGTGGATCCCCGTCCTGCCCCTTTACGCCTCGCTGCTGGCGCTGGGGGTGATGAGTTTTCTCTTTCGCGAGATCTGCTTTTACGTCATCGGTCTCGGGAGCTGCATCACGGGTCTCGCGGTGGATCAGGGCATCCACGTCTACGCGGCCTTCCGGGGCGGGGAAGGGGAAAGGCGCGTGGCGGCCCTGGGGCAGCCCATGCTGCTTTCCGCGGCCACCAGTCTGGCGGCCTTCGGCTTTCTCGCTCTCACGGGGATCGCCGCCTACTGTCAGCTGGCGGTCTTCGCCGGGCTCTCACTGGTGCTGAGCGCCTTTCTCGCGCTGGCGGTCCTGCCGCTGCTGCTGGACCGGGAGCACGGACTGCGCCCCCTGCTGCCGGAGTTCCGTTTCCGGCCCGCTTTCCCCTGGGCGACCGTCTTTGTGTTCCTGCTGCTTCTTCTTCAGGCTCTGGTGCCGGTGCTCGGACGGGCCGATTTTTCCCTCGAATCCATGGACGGGACGCCGAAAGAGATCCTGGCGCAGGAAGAGGACTTCCGCCGGGCCTGGCGGCGCAGCACCGCCGGGACGGCCATGATCGCCGCCGCGGGGGCCGATCGTGAAGCGGCTCTGGAACACCTGACCGCCCTCTGCGCCGAACTGCGCGCCCGCAAGGTCCCGGTCACCCTGCCGCCCCGTCCGCCCCGTTCCGTTCAGGAGGCCCGCCGCCGGGCGTGGCGGAGTCCCGAAACGACGGCCCGCATCGCCGAACTCGAAGCCGGGTGCCGGACCGCCTGCCGGAACCACCATCTCCCCGAGGCGTTTTTCCGGCCCTTCTTCGCCGCGCTGAGGAAGGCCGTCGCCGCGGAGGATCTTTCCCTGCCGCCCCTCCTCGAACACATCGACCGCCTGATGATCAAATCCCACGGCCGGAAAGCCGCCGCCGTGGCCTTTCTCGAGGACACGCCCGAAAATATCCGGCAGGTGCGGCAGCTCCTCGCCGCGCGGAACGACGAGGAGGCGGCATTGCTTTCCCGCGGGGGCTTTGCGGCGCTGATCCGTGAGGAATTGGGAGGACGGTTCGTGCTCCTGCTGGCCGGGGGCGTGCTCGCCGCGCTGCTGATCGTCTTTCTCGTTTTCCGCAACGTCGGCGACGTGTGCCGGGCGCTGGTCCCGGTGCTCTTCGCCTGGGCCTTTGCCGCGGTGACGGCCCAGCTCACGGGCTTCCGGGCGACGCCTGCGGCGGCCTTCGCGGCGGTGCTCCTGACCGGGCTGGCCGTGGACTACGGCATCTACGCGGTCTGCCAGTCCCGGCAGCCCGACGCCTTCGACACACGGGATCCCCTCCTCCTGTCGGCGGCCACCACCATCGCGGGCGCGGGGGCGCTCCTCTTTTCCCGCCATCCGGTGCTCTTCGGCACGGGCGCGGTGCTGACGCCGGGGATCCTTGCCGCCTGTCTGAGCGGCGTGTATCTGGTCCCCCGTCTGGGGAAATTTTCCTTTTCCAAATCTTCAGCGATGGTTTCGATCCTTTTCGTCGCGCTCCTTCTGTCGTGGGGAACGGGATGCGCGCAGGTCGTGCCGTGGCGGGAATACCCCCGGCGGGAGGAGCTGAGGAAACGGATGGAGATCTATCCGGAAAGACCCTTCCGCATCCATGCGGTGGCGACGGCGGCCTTCCCGAAACGGGAGTTCCGTTTCCTGCTGGCGGCTCGGATCGACCCCGTGAAGGAGACGGTCGAACTGGCGGGTGTCGATCCCGGTTCCGGAGCGCTCCTCTTCCGGAACAGCGGGATCCCCGGGGAACCGCCCCGCTTCACCCCCCTGTTCGCCGAACGGCTCCCGGCGGCTCTGCGGGCCTTTCCGGCGGCTCTTTCCGAGGATTTGCGGCGGATTTTCATGCTGAAACGCGTTTTTCCCCTTGACGTGGAGGAGAAAGAGGAGTATATTTTCATACGTTCACAGGGAAACGTGACCTGGAAACTCCGGAACGGCGCCGACGGCGCTTTCGAACGCTGGGCAGGCGGCCTCTTTTCCGGCGCCTGGAGCGCCGGCTACCGGGAAAAGGGCAGGCGCGTCGCCTACCGCCGGGGCGGAGTGCGTCACTATTCCCTTGAGCTCGAGATCAGGCAAATCGTGGTGAAATGACTATGAGTGAGTGTTTTTCTGTGATCGGTGCGGAACTGCGTTCCCGGATGGCCGGAGAGGGGCGGACGGGGGAGCACGAGTACACCTGCACCGCGGATTTCGACCCGGCGTTCCGGGGATTCGCGGGGCACTTCGAGGGCAATCCCATCGTCCCCGGCGTCTGCCTCATCCAGGCGGCGCGGACGGCGGCCGAAATGGTCCTGAGCAAAGGTCTTGCCACGAGGAACATATCGAACTGCCGTTTCCGCCGTCCCGTCCTGGCGGGGGAACGGGCCGCGGTCAGGATCAGGCTCGAAAAAAAGGAAGATGAGCTGTGGACGATCCGGGCCGACATCCGCGTCGGCGGCGAGGTCTGCGCCCAGCTTCAGTTGAAGGCGGCGGAGCTATGAGACGGAACAAAAGCTACTTCAAGACCGAGCCCGGCGCTCCCGCGCCCCTTGCCGTGACCGTCCGCCGCCGTCTGGCCTTCAGCGAGGTGGACGCCATGGCCGTGGCCTGGCACGGCAACTATCTGCGCTTCTTCGAGGCCGCCCATACCGAACTGATGCAGAAGATCGGCCTCGGTTTCGCCGTGTACGCGAAATACGACATCGCCGCCCCCGTGGTCCAGTCCCACGTGGACTACTTTGCCCCGCTGATGCTGGACGAGGAGTTCACCGTGCGCGCCGAACTTTTCTGGAACGACGGGGCCCGGCTGGACACCGCCTACACCATCACCGGCAGCGACGGAACGCTCCGGGCCACGGGATTTACCGTGCAGATGTTCTGGGGCCTCAAGAGCCGCGAAGTCCTCATCTTTCCCCCCGAACCCGTGGCCGCCATGCGGGAACGCTGGTGCGCAGGAACGCTGAATGTCTGAGTCTTCCGTACATATCCTCGGCACTGCCGCGGTCACGCCTCTGGGGAGCACGGTCCGGGACAACTGCGACGCGCTTCTCGCCGGGCACCGCTGTTTCGCGCCGCCCCGGCACTTCGATTCACGGGGGCGGCTCCTGGGCGTGGATCCCGAACTCGACGGAGGGGCGGAGCCTTCCCGCATGGAGCGTCTGCTGTGCAAGCTCGCCGGTGCCCTCGGATTTTCCATCCCCGCCGGGACGCGGCTTTTCGCCGCCACCACCGTGGGGACCATCGATTTGCTGGAGCAGGGCCGGGAGCTGGATACGGCGCAGGAATTTCTCCGACTTGCCGAGCGGATCTTCCACATTCCCGACGGCATCCTCGTTTCCGCCGCCTGCGCTTCGGGGCAGACGGCCGCCGCCCTCGCTATGAGGGAACTGCGGCACGGTTTCTGCCGCCACGCGCTGGTCATCGGGGCGGACATCGCCAGCGAATTCGTGACCACCGGGTTCGCCGCGCTGGGGGCGCTGTCGCATACGGCCTGCCGCCCCTACGACCGGGACCGGGACGGGCTGACTTTGGGCGAAGGCGCCGCGGCTTTGCTGCTGAGTTCGGAAGGGCCCGGCTGCGGAAAGCTGGTCGCGGCGGCGGAAAATTGCGACGCCGCCCACATCACTTCCCCCGACCTCACCGGCGGCCGGCTCGCCGCCGTCTGCCGCCGGGTCCTTGACGGCGATCCGCCGGGGGCCGTCATCGGCCACGGGACCGGCACGGTCTACAACGATCAGGCCGAGATCGCCGCTCTGGGGACCGTTTTCTCCGAGGGGATGCCGCCCCTCTTTTCCCTGAAGGGCAACTTGGGACACACGCTCGGCGCCACGGGCGTCCTTCAGCTGGCTCTGGGACTGGAATTCGCCCGGCGGCGGCTCCTGCCGCCTCAGGCGGGGCTCGTTTCGCCCATGCCGGGGGCCGATGTTTCGAAAAAAAGCCGTTCCCTCGAAAAGGGGCGGATCCTGTCGCTCAACGTGGGGTTCGGCGGCCTCAACAGCGCCGTGGTACTGGAGTCGGTATGAAGATCGCGGGCGCAGCATTGATGACGGCGGAAAATTCGTTCCGCACTCTCCGCAAAAAGGGGGATTTCGGTCCCTTCGCCGACCTCAACGCGGCCCGGCACGAGCTGACCGCGCTGCCCGGCGTTCCCGCCTGTGATCTGGGGGACTTCGGCCGGGGCGGCATGACCGTCCGCCGGATGACCCTGACCGCGCTTCTGGCCGGATGGGACTCGGGGGAACTCCGCTTCGAAGACGCGGGCGTCCTGGGCTGGAACGGCTGCGGCTGCACCGCCGAAAATCTGAGGTACTGGCATGACTACGTGACCAACGGCCGCGAAGCGGGCCGGGGCGGACTCTTCGTGGCGACGCTCCCCACCATTCCCTGCTGCGAAGCGGCCATCGCCCTCGGGTGCCGCGGCCCGGCGGCCTATTTCCGCACCCGGTCCTCACTCGGAGCTTTGGAGGAACTGCTTGCCGCACTTCCCCCCGGCCGCTATTTCTGCAGTGAAGTTTCCGCCGCGGCGGTCTGCATCTTTCTGGCCGACACCCGTCTGCCGGGAGAGCCGCTCCCCGAGGTCGGGACTCTCGCGGCCCTTTTCGCCCGCCTGGAGGCGCGACCGTGAAGATCGCCTGCGTCATACCCCTTTACGACCACCCCGACACGGTGCTCGACGTGGTTTCCTGCGCCCGCAAGTTTCTGGCGGACGTCCGGGTGGTGGATGACGGGAGCACCCGTCTGCCGCCGGATTTCGCACCGCGCCTCGCCGAGCTGGGCGTCACGCTCTACCGTCACGACCGGAATCTGGGCAAGGGCGCGGCACTCCTCACGGCGGCACGGGCCCTCGCCGCGGAGGGCGTGACCCATATGATCACTCTTGACGCCGACGGCCAGCACTCCCCCGCGGAACTGCCCCGTTTCGTCGCCGCCGCCGAGGCTCATCCCCAGTCGGTGATCGTGGGCTGTCGGGATTTCGACCACGCGGAAAACGTCCCCGGCTCCAGCCGTTTCGGACGGCGGTTTTCCAACTTCTGGTGCCGCCTCGAAACCGGCGTCAGGTGTTCCGACACCCAGAGCGGATTCCGGGTCTATCCCGTTGCCGGGCTCAATGCCCTGCATTTTCACTGCCGCCGCTACAATTTCGAGATCGAAGTTCTGGTCAAACTGCTGTGGAGCGGGTACGGCCTCTACGAACTGGAGATCCCCGTCAGCTACACGCCGCCGGGGGGCCGGATCAGCCACTTCCGCCGGTGGGGGGACAATTGGCGGCTGTCGGTGCTCCACACCTGCCTCGTGACCCGTCAGCTGCTCCCCATTCCCCACCGGAAGCTGGTGAAACCGCCGGTTTCGGAATACTCCTGGCGCGAACTGCTGCACCCCTTCGCCTTTCTCCGCCGTCTGCTCAATGAGAACGCCGACTCGGCGGGCCTCGCCGCCAGCGCCGCCGTGGGGACCTTTCTCGCCGTCCTGCCCCTCATAGGGGTCCACATGGCGGTGATCCTCTACGTGTGCATCCGCTTCAAGCTGAACAAGGTTATGGCGCTGGCGATCCAGAATCTCTTCATGCCGCCCCTTTCCCCCTTCCTCTGCATCGAGACGGGGTACTTTCTGCGCCACGGGCGATTCTGGACCGAGTTCACCCTGCAGAACTGCCTCGGGGAGCTCCACCTGCGCATTTTCGAGTGGCTGCTGGGCAGTCTGCTCCTCGCGCCTCTCTTCGCGGTGATCGCCTGGGTGTGCGTCTACTTCACGGCCTCGTTCCTCAGTTGCCGGAAGGAGGCTGTATGAGTGGCCCGGCCCCCCTCAATGCCGGCCGGGGCAACCGGTTCGGCATCGGATTCTTCCGTCTGCTGCTGCACTGCGGCGGATTCGGGCTTGCGGTATGGATCAGCCGGATCGTCACCTGGTTCTACGCCCGTTTCGACGAAAGGGCCTTCGCGGCGACGGCGGAGTACCTGAAACTCCGCTTCCCCGAGGACGCGGACTCCCGGCGGAAGCTCAAGAGGCACTTTCACCGCCTTTTGTGCGAACTGGCCCGGATGCTCCTCGTCTCGTACCGGGCCGGGATCGGCGGCGGGCTCCCCATCGAGGAGGAAGACCGCCGCTTCCTCCCCGAAACGGGGGGCGTGGTGGTCGTGCTTTCCCACTGCGACTGCTGGCAGTCCGCCATGGCGCTGATGAACCGTGACTCGGGGCGGGTCATCAACATCATGGCTCTCCCCGACCGGGTCGCCGGGATGGACAAGTTTCTGGCCCTCAAGGATAAACGCGGTTTCAACGTGATCTCCACCGAAGGGTTTTCCGGAGGTCTGCTGGAAGCCAGCGCCGCTCTGGCGCGGGGCGAGGCGGTGATCCTCATGGGGGACCGGCCCGTCCCCGGCACACCCTCGGCAGAAGTCCCCTGGTTCGGCGGCAAAATTGCCGTGCCTCTTTCGCCCTGGCTCCTCGCCGCCCGGAACGGCGTCCCGGCGCTTCCCGTTTTCACCGAACTGCGGGAACAGCCGCTGCGCGTGGCCATACGCTATTTCGCCCCCGTTTCGCTGCCCGAGGCGCGGGAGCGCAGGCTCCGCGGCGAAGAACTTGCGCCCGCGGCCGCCGAGTACGGCCGGCTGCTGGAGCAGTTCGCCCGGCGTCATCCCTACCGGGTCTTCCGTTTCGGCGACGCCCCGGAGGAGGAGCGATGAATCCGAAAATACAGTATTCGACACTTTCAACTTCAAGGAAAAAAGAAAATGAATGAAGATGTGACGGCTTTCCGCAGAGAACTCAAGGAAAATCTGGTCGAATGGCTGCAGCTGGTGGATAAGACCGCCGACGACATCAAGGATGACGAGCCCATTTTCAAGGAAGGGATGGGGCTGGATTCGCTGGATGCGGTGGAGATCGTGATCCTGATGCAGCGCAAGTACGGGATCCCCCAGACGCAGGTGGAGAACCGGCGCGAGATCTTCGCGACCTTCGCGACGCTTGCGGATTTCATCATGGCCAACCGCACCAAGTGAGGAGCCCGAAAATGTCACGCGCCGGAATCAGCGGCATGGGCGTCGTTTCCGCCCTGGGCGACGGTCTGGAGTCCACGCGGAAAGCCCTTTTCGGTTCGGTGGAACCGATCCCGCGCCTGCCCGGCCGCTTCGAAACCTCCCTCGAACTGCCCGTCTTCGAGATACCGGACCCCGCTCCCGCGGGGGAGGCCGGGCTCCCGGTCCGTTTTCTGCTCCGCGCCCTCGAAGAAGCCCTCGCGGCGGCGAAGCTCACCCCCGAAATGCTCCGCACCATGCGCGTGGGCATCGCCATCGGCACCACGGTGGCGTGTCAGCTCGACAACATCCCCTGTCACGCCCGCATCCGGAAGGGGGACCTGAGCGATCTCGACCCCGCGCTCGCCTACGTGCGGGGGATCCCCGCGGAATATCTGCGGCGATCTCTCGGGACGCAGGGGCCCGCCCTCACCATTTCCAACGCCTGCGCCTCGGGCGCGGACGCCCTCATTGCCGCCCTGGAGTTGCTCCGCACCGGCCGCTGCGATCTGGTCATCGCGGGGGGATGCGACTCCGTCAGCAAGGTTGCCTTCGACGGCTTCAACGCCCTTCGGGTCTGCTCCGCCGCCCCCTGCCGCCCCTTCGACGCGGAGCGGTCGGGGCTGAATCTGGGCGACGCCGCGGGCGTCCTGATCCTGGAGGATCCGGAACAGGCCGCCGCCCGGGGCGTCACGGCCGCGTACGAACTTGCCGGAGCGGGCAAGAGCGCCGACGCCTTCCACATCACCCAGCCGGAAGGCTCCGGGAAGGAGCTGGAGCGGGCGATCCGTCTGGCCCTCGCCCAGGCGGAAGCCTCCCCGGAGGAAATCGATTTCGTGAACGCCCACGGCACGGGGACGCCGGTCAACGACCGCACCGAAGGCGCGGTGCTGGCCAGGGTCTTCGGCAAGGATCTGCGCTATCAGTCCACCAAGGCCCTCACCGGGCACACCCTCGGCGCCGCCGGGGCCATCGAAGCCATCTTCACCTGCCTCATGCTCGAAGCGGGGAGGGCGGTCCCCAGTTGCCGCTGCCGCCGTCCCGCTCCGGAACTGCCCGTGCCGCCGCTCGCCGAAAGCGCGGAAATTTCCGGTCGCGCCGCCGTGTCCACCTCCCTCGCTTTCGGCGGCTCCAACACCGCTCTCGTGTTCCGCAAGTGCCGTCCGGGGAAGGCGGATGCCCCGGCGAAGCCCCTCTTCATCGCGGGGTTCACCCTTCTGCCTTCCGGCGTGCCGGACCGGGAAGAGCTGGTTTCGCTCTGCCGCAAGTACGCTTTGCGCCGCCCCGACCGGCTGACCCAGCTGGCCCTGGCCGCGGCGGAGCGTCTGGCTCCGCTCCTCGGGGAGGGGGGGGACGATACGGCTTTGCTGACGGTGAGCTCCTACGGGCCCGCGGCCACCACCGAAAGGGTTTTGGACGATATCCTCGACTTCCCCGAAGAGGAGATCCTGCCCACGGGGTTCTCTCACTCCGTCATCAACGCGGCGGCCTCGTGCCTCGGCACGGCTCACCGTCTGCACGGACCCGTTTTCGCCCTGTCGGGGTTCGAAGATCCCTTTTTCGAAGCCGTCGAGCTGGCCCGCGCCCTGCTGTCGGGGGGCGCCTGCCGCCGGGCGCTGATCGTGAGTGCCGATGAGGAAAGTCTCACCTCGCGCACGGTCGAGACCCTGCGCCGCAGCGGGGCTCCGGCGCACTCGGAGGGGGCCGGAGCCCTTCTCCTTTCGGCGCTGCCGGAGGAAAACCGTCTGGGGATCCTGGAATCGGATCCGGCATTTTCCGATTCGACCCGGCTCCTTCCCTGCGGGGTGCCGGACTCCTTCCCCGCCCAAATGGCCGCGGCAACTCCCGAAACGCGGACGGAACTTTTCCGGCTCCCGCCGCCCGTGTGGGGGCTTTCCTGATTTTCAAAGCCCTTTCACGGGGCGATCCGTTTGCAATCTACGCTTAAGCAATGTATATTATCAGAAGAGTCGTTCAACCAACAATGCCGCACTGGGAAGGCAGGAGGCTTTTCCCGGCGGCGGAAAAGAGGTGCATATCATGAAAAAGCTGTCGAAACAGGTCATCGCCGTCATCATCGTTCTCGTCATCGCCGCCGCGGGCGCCGCCACGTGGTATTTCGTCAACGAGTCCCGCAAGAGCGGGTTCGTCAAGGGCGCCGAGAAGACCGAAAAGTGGGGCAAGAACGTCGTCGAGGAAACCAAGAAAGTCTTCAAGTGATCTCCTCTTTGCCGATCTTGCATAACGCATTGGAAGGCACGAAGAGAAGATTCCTTCGCTCTCTCCCGCCGTTTCTGGCGGGAGCCGGAGCGGCGCTCCTTCTTTCCGGATGTTTTTTCACGGTGACGCCCGAGCGGCCGTGCGGGGAGCTTCCCGCCGCCGTCCGGGGCGACGCCTCCTGGTTCCAGGTGACGCCCGGAGACAACTTGAGCTGCCTCCGGGTCTTTCTTCCGCCTGACTCCTTCCGCCGTCCCGTGCCAGCCGCGGTGATCTTTCCCGGCGGCGCTTACGCCGTTCTCGCGCTGGAAAAGGAGGGGTGCGCCTACGCTTCTTTCCTGAACCGCCGCGGCATCGCCGGGATCGTCGTCAGGTATCCCCTGGGGTCGATCTTTGGTCACTTCAGCCGCCACCCGGCCATGGTCGACACCGCCCGCCGGGCCGTCCAGCTCACGCGCTATTACGCGCCTCAGCTGGGGATCGATCCCCGCCGGGTGGGGGTCATGGGCTCTTCGGCCGGGGGCCACCTGGCGGGACTGTGCATCGTGTGCAAGGACGCGGCGGATCCCCGCGGCAAGGACCCCGTGACGCGTTGTTCCTCCCGGCCCGATTTCGCCGTCCTCTGTTACCCCGTCGTCACCATGACGGGCAAGTACGCCCATCGGCGCAGCCGGGACAATCTGCTGGGCTCCGACCCCGCTCCGGAACTCTTGAAACAGCTCTCGCTGGAGCAGAGTCTCCCCGACGACGCTCCCCCCGTGTTCCTGTGGACGACGCGCGAGGACGCCACCGTCGATCCGGAAAACACCCGGCTGCTGGATGCCGCATTGACGCGCAAGAAGATCCCGCACCGCACCGTCATCTACGAAAAGGGGCCGCACGGCATGGGGCTTCTTTCCCCTTCGCAGGCCGAAAAATATCCCGAAACGGCCAAATGGCCGCAGGAAATGATCGAATTCCTGCGGCACCGGAAAATCCTGGGAGACCGCTGAATGGAACGGCGCGTCGTCATCACCGGCACCGGGGTCGTTTCCTGCGCGGGGAACAGCACTGCTTCTTTCTGGGAAAGTCTGGTCTCGGGGCGCAGCGGCATCGGGCGTGTGACTCTTTTCGACCCGACCGGGCTGCCGTCGTCGGCGGGTGAGGTGCGCAACTTTTCCTTGCCCGAGCTGAGTCCGAAGGAATCCCGGCGGATGGCCCGCTGCGCCCGCTTCGCCGTGGGGGCCGCGGGGGAAGCCCTGCGAGAGGCGGGACTGGATCATTCGCCCGGAAAACGCAACGGCGATCCCTTTCGGTTCGGCGTCCTCTTTTCCTGCGGGGCAGGGGGGCTCGACGCCTACGATCAGGGTTTCGAAGCCCTCGAAGCGAGGGGGCCCAACGGCGTTTCCGCTTTCTTCATGCCCAAATTCATGCCCAACTCCGCCAGCGGCACCGTGGCGATCCGCTTCGGGCTCAAGGGGCCGAATTTCGCCCCCGTCTCGGCCTGCGCTTCCAGCGCCCACGCCATCGGCGAAGGGGCCTGGATGATCCGCCGGGGCGATGCGGATCTGATGCTCGCGGGCGGGGCCGAGGCCTGTATTTCCCGTGTGATGGTGAGCGGCTTCGACGCCCTGACCGCCCTGAGCCGCATCATGCCCCCCGAAGAGGCATCCCGCCCCTTCGATCGGCGCCGGGCGGGGTTCGTGCTTTCCGAGGGCGCCTGTGCGCTGGTCCTCGAGGAGCTGGAACATGCGCTGGAGCGCGGCGCGCCCATCCTCGCCGAAGTCGCGGGGTACGGCGCCACCTGCGACGCGACCCATATCACCGCCCCGGACCCCTCCGGCGAGGGGATGGTCTACGCCATCCGCCGGGCGCTGGCGGGCGCGGGGCTTCCCCCTGCGCAGGTGGGGGCGGTGTACGCTCACGGCACCGGAACGGCGGCCAACGATCTGGTCGAATCCAGGGTGATGAGTTCGGTCTTCGGACCGGCTCTGCCCGAGGTCCGGGTCACCGCCGTCAAGAGCATGATCGGTCACGCCCTTGCGGTCTCGGCGGCCTTCGCGGCGGCGGCGGCGGTGCGGACGCTTTCCACTGGAGTCCTCCCGCCCACGATCAACTGCACGGAGCCCGATCCCGCCTGTCCCCTCAACCTGACCCGCGAAGGCGCGGTCCGGACTGACACGGGAGCGGTGCTGGTCGATTCTCTGGGATTCGGCGGCCACAACGCCGCCTTGATCTTGAAACGATGGGAGAAATGATGATGAACGACAGGAATCGTATCGCTTTTATCGCGGGCGGCTGCCGGGGCATCGGCCGGGAGATCACGCTCCGGCTGGCGAAGGACGGCTTCGACGTGGCGCCCAGCTGCCGGAAACGGGGCCCCGAGGCGGAGTCCCTGGCCGAAGAGGTCCGCAAAATGGGCCGGGAATGCCGGATCCTCGAACTGGACGTCCGCGACCGGGAAGGCGCCCGCAAGGTCCTCGAGGCCGCTTTCGGCGACGACGCTCCCGACGTGGTCGTCTACAACTCCGGCATCGCCAAGGACAACCTTTTCGTCTTCATGGAGGAGTCCCAGTGGGACGATGTCCTCGAGACCAACTTGCAGGGATTCTTCAACACCGTTCATCCCCTCATTTTCGGGGTGCTGGCCAAGCGGGGGGGGCGGATCGTGGTCATCAGCTCCGCTTCCGGGCAGACGGGGCAGGCGGGACAGGTCAATTACTCCGCCTCCAAGGCCGGGCTCATCGGCGCGGTCAAGGCGCTGGCCCGCGAGGTCGGACGCAAGGGCCTGCTGGTCAACGCCGTGGCGCCCGGAGTCATCGACACCGAAATGACCCGGGATCTTCCCAAGGACACGGTCCTGCCCCTGATCCCCCTGCGGCGGTTCGGCAGCGCGGCCGAGGTGGCCGGCGTGGTGAGTTTTCTCTGCGGCCCCGACAGCACCTACATCCACGGTCAGGTGATCGCGGTCAACGGCGGTCTGGTCATCTGATATGGGCAAGCTGCGGACGATCGTTGTCGGCTCCGGCGCGGGGGGGATCACCCTTGCGCTGCTCCTCGCCCGGGCGGGACGGCAGGTCACGGTGGTCGAGAGCCAGTCTGCCGTCGGCGGATATTTGCGCCGCTTCACCCGCGAGGGAATGCGTTTCGATACGGGGTTTCACTTTTCGGGCGGCTATACCAATGTCATGCGGCAGGTCCTGCACGTGCTGGGACTGGACGAGGCGAGCCGGGCCGACCTCATTCCCAACCGCATCGTCCTACGGAACACCGGGGACGATCTGACCATCCCCGCCGGGAGCGGGTTCCGGGGGACCGAAGCGGTCATGTGCGGCAGCTTCGCGGGGGATGCCCCGGCCCTCCACGCGCTCTTCGACGCCGTCGACGCCGTCTGGAAGAGCACCCCCATGTGCGATTTGCGCGACCTGACGCCGCTCCGGCTCGACATTTCCCCTTACGACATGCAGACGGTGGGGGATTTTTACCGCTCCGTCGGCATGGGTCCGGCGGCGGGGACCGCGGCGGGGAGTTTCGCCATGTGCCACGGCTCGCTCCCTTCAGAAGCGGCCATGAGTTTCCACGCGCGGGTGGGCTACGGGATCTTCGACGATCTGGCCCGGCCCGCGGGCGGCGGGGATCCCCTCATCGCCGCCTTCCTGCGCGAGGCGGAAAAACTGGACATCGACGTGCGCACAGGGACCACGCTCCTGCCGTTCACCGAAACGGATGCCGACGGCGAATGCCGCACCGCGCTGTTGAGCGACGGTTCCCGCCTCGACGCGGATCAGGTGTTCTTCACCATCCACCCCGCCTCGGCGTGTGAACTTCTGCCGGAGCAGGCCCGGACGCCTTCCCTCTGCCGCAGGCTCCGGCGTTTCCGGGATTCCACCGCGTTTTTCTGCTCCTACTACGTCGTCGACGAGGGGACGCCCTTCACGCCGGGGCTGGTCTCCTTCTTTTCGGATACCGATATGGACGTCATTCTGGAGAGCGCGGGGAGCTCGTACAGCACCGGTTATCTGCTGGAGCGCGAACCCGACCTTCACGGGAAGATGTGTTCCGTCGTCGCGGCATTCCGGACCATGCGGCCCGGCTTCCCCGAGTGGGCGGCCCCGACCCCGGCCCTGCGGCGGGAGGATCCCCGCTACCGGGAGTTCAAGGCCGAAATCACGGAAGAGATCGCCGCCGACCTCACGGCGCTCTATCCTGAATTCAAGGGCCGTCTGCGCCCCGTCGCGGCGGGGAGCCCGCTCACCTGCCGGGACTACGACCCGCCCACGGGCAGCGCCTACGGCGTCCGGAACGTCTGCGGTCAGGCCCGGCTCTGCGGGCGTCTCCCGGTGCGCAACTTTTTCCTCGCCGGACAGAGTGTCCTCGTGCCGGGGGTGATGGGGGCCATGCTCGCCTCGTTCACGGTCTTCCGTCAGGCCGTCGGCGAAGAGACCTACCGCCGGGTCATCCGCGACTCCGGCATCTGCTGAAACCTGCCCGGCGAACGTTCCGGGAACAGTCACATTTCCAGAGGAGAGGAAGATATGGCAAAGAGTATTTACGACAATCTGTTCTCGAAAAAACGCAAGGAACGGGAACTCTACATTTCCCGAAGCGGAAAGACTTTCAGCGGCTGTACCCCCGAGATGACGGCAGTCGATATTCCCGAGGGAGTCACCACCATCGCCAAGGATGCTTTCCGCAGGGAGTATTGGGCCGATGTGGATACCGCCCGGCTCCCCGCCAGCGTCAGGAGGATCCCCGAGGGAGTCCTCGCCCCGCTGTTTTACTTGACGATAGCTCCTGGGAATCCCGTCTTCTATCAGGACTCCGTCGGGGCGGTGTTCGCCGATGAGGGGAAAACGCTCCTGTGGTTTCCCCGCACCGGTGTTTCGGAATATGCGATCCCCGCGGGCGTCACCCGCATTGCCGCCGGCGCGTTTTACTGGTGCGGTGGACTGAAGCATCTGACGATCCCGGAAAGCGTCACCCGCATCGGTGAGAAGGCGTTTTTTCATTGCGGATTCGAAAGCCTGGAACTTCCGCCCCGCATCAAGGCTCTCGAATACCGGACTTTCGAGGCCTGTTCTCATTTGAAAAGCATCAGGATTCCGGCGGGCGTCACCTCCCTCGGCAACATGGTCTTCTTCGACTGCACGGAGTTAGAAGAGGTCATCCTGCCCGAAAGCCTGGTGAAGATCGACGCAGACGCCTTCGGATTCTGCAAGAACCTGAAAAAACTGCGGTTTCCCCATGGCATCACGGAGATCCGCACGTTTATGTTCATGGCTTGTGAGAATTTGGAAAGTGTGACCATTCCGGAGGGTGTCACCGATATCGGGCACCAGTCTTTTTACGGATGCCATAATTTGGGAGAAATAACAATCCCCGCAAGCGTCGCCCGCATTTGGGGCGGCGCATTCACCGGGTGTTCGAAGCTCAAAAGCGTGACGCTCCCCGAGGGGCTCGAAAGCATCGCCGGAGAAACTTTCTGGTGGTGTGAAGGTTTGGAAAGCGTGACGATTCCCGACAGCGTGACCGAGATCGGCCGCTCGGCATTTCTGCGCTGTTCGAGCCTGAAGAACGTGACGCTTCCTCCCCGCCTTGCCCGGATCGGCGAGTCCGCCTTCAAGGGGTGCACCGCTCTGGCCCGGATCGACCTGCCTGCTTCGGTCGTCGAGGTCGAGGACAACGCCTTCGAGGGAGCGGGATGCGAAGAGCAGGTCAGGCAAGATCACCCTGAGCTGTTCGAATGACCGCCGCCCGCCGGGACTTTTGCTTCAGAGCAGGCCGCGGGCGCGGGCGAGGTCGGTGAAAAAGCTGTTCTGACCCGCCAGCGGGATCTGGAACGAGGCGTAGCACTCGGCGAAGGGGGCTCCGCAGCGGTAGCCGTTGTAGGTGTCCTCGATCCGCTCCCGTGCCGAAATTTCCGCGCCGTTCTGGCAGACGTAAAGTTTCAGCAGCTCGCACTTCTTCGCCATGATCTCTTCGTCGAAGGGCAGGTAGATATCCTCGGCGAAATTCCGGCACTGCTTGTTCTGGCGGTAGAAATAGACTTCCGTCGGGATCTTCGTCAGCCGGAGCGCCCCGAAGACCGCCGCGCCGCACATCACGTGGTCCACGTGGACGTCCACCGGCCAGTGGGTGATGACCGCCGCGGGCGGAGCCTGGGTGAAAAGCTCCGCGATATGTTCGCACATTTCCCGGCTCGCGTAGGACTCCCCGTCGATGGCGGGCAGAAAGACCGGTTCGATCCCCAGCCCGGCGCACACCCGGCGCTCCTCCTCCACCCTTGTCGCGGCGCAGACATCCATCGACACGCCCTCCTGGATGAGCCCCCGCTCGCCCCGGTTGAAGTCGGCGGCGTGGACCGTGTAGCCCGCCAGATCCCTGAGCACGAGAGCGAGTCCCAGCCCCGGATTGAAATCGTCGGGGTGGGCGTTGATGAACCACACATGTTTCGTCATGATGACTTTTCCTTTCAGAAATCCGGGTCGGGAATGTTGCCCAGATGGATATAACGGAATCCCCGCTCCCGGGCATGGCGGCCGATGGCCTTCAGCAGCGCCGGCGGCGTGGGGGGCGCACTCCGGAATTTATACGCCGGATGGTACGCCGAAAAGTGGAGCGGGACTTCGAAGCCCAGGTTTTCTCCGACCCAGTCCAGATAGGCGTCGATGAGTTCGGGCGCGTCGTTCTTGCCGGGGATCACCAGATTGGTGAGTTCCAGATGCTTCCCCGGGAGAGTGTGGAAGAAACGGATCGTTTCGAGGACGGGCGCAAGGGAGGCCCTGCACATGGAACGGTAAAAATCTTCCGAAAAGCCCTTCATATCGACGTTGGCGGCGTCGATGAGGGGGAAGAGCTCCGCCGCCGCTTCGTGCGAGATGAAGCCGTTGGTGACGAGGACGTTCTTCAGCCCCGCCCGGCGGGCGGCGAGGGCCGTGTCGAAAGCGTATTCGGCGAAGACAGTGGGCTCGTTGTAGGTATAGGCGACGGAGCGGCACCCCTCGCGCAGCGCCAGCCTCACGAGCTCCTCGGGGCTGAAGAAACGCAGCGGCATCTCCTCCTCCGGGGAGGTGGCGGAAAGGGTGTCGTTCTGGCAGAAGACGCACCCCAGGTTGCACCCCAATGTCCCCAGCGAAAAGACCCTCGTTCCCGGCAGAAAGTGGTACAGGGGCTTTTTCTCGATGGGGTCGTTCTGCAAGGCGGCGGGATAGCCGTAGACGAGAGTGTACAGGGAACCGTCCCGGTTTTCCCGGACGCCGCAGAAGCCCCGCTTTCCGGGGGCCATGAGACACTGCCGCGGGCAGAGCCGACAGCGGACGCATCGTCCGCCTTCGGACTGCCACCAGCGGGCGGGGGAGGGGTGCAGGGCCATTTTTCTTTCCTTTCCTCTATAAGATAGCACGGGCGCGGCGCAAATTCAAATGGTTTTCCGGAAAAACAGGGGCGGGAAGGCGGAACCGGATTGTTTTTGAGGTGGTTTTGTGGTATAGTATGCCCGTACAAGACAAAAGATGAAACAGGGAGGAATTATGATCCTGACACTCGAAGGCCGCCGGCTGAGGGCGGAAAATTCCGCGGGCGCGACCCGTGATTTTGCTTTTCCCGCCGCTGCCCTTTCCATCGGCGGGACCCGGATCGAGGCGAAGACCCCGGCGGAACCTCCGCGAAAACTTCCCGGCGGCGGGTGGAAGGCCGCCTTCGCCGACGGCCCCTGCCGCTTCACCGTGACCGTGACGCCGGGCGGGCCGGACTGGTTTTTCAAGCAGGTGGAGATTACCTCTTCCACGGAATTGCCCACGCCGGATTACGTGGAGGTTGACTTCCAGACGGCCCGTGCGCCGGGTCTCCGCCGCCGCGGTTACATGGGGTCGGCGGGGAAAGGACAAACTTCCGAGGAGGAGGGCAGCGGCATGGTTTCCGGCTGCGGCTATCCCCTCATGGGCGATGACCTCTTCACGGGGCTGGAGCACCCCGCCGCCTTCAACACGGTGGTGGAGACGCGGGGAAAAACCGCGACCTGGAATCTGCGCCATTTCCCCGTCTGGAAGGGCGGAAAGATCAAAAGCGTCCGGGCCGTCGTCGGGCTGTGCCGGGAGGTGCGTGAGCGCTTCTTCGATTATCTGGAGACAGTCCGGCTGCCCGTGAGCGAACCCCTCATCGCCTTCTGCTCCTTCTGGAGCGATCCCAGTCTGGGCGGTTTCGAATACCAGTGCACCCGCGATAACTACGAAAGTCTGCTGGAAGGCTTCACGAAGCTGGGCCTGCGCCCCGACGTCTACACCCTCGACGCGGGCTGGCAGGAGCGTCGGAGCTTCTTCCGCGCCAAACGCGCCATCGGCGGCGAACGTGGGTTGCGGGAGTTCGCCGGAAAGGTCCGGGCCGCCGGGTCCGACCTGTCCCTCTGGGTCTCCATCAACGGCCCCGTGGGCATGGATATGGATTTCCTGCGCTCGCAGGGCATTGCCGTCGGGGGCGGCGTCAGCTGCCACTACTCCGGGGACAACTACGCCGTCATGATGGATCCGAAGCTGAAAAAGATCCTCCTCCGGCGCTTCCGCCAACTTGCCTCCCCCGAATACGGGGTGCGGCACTTCAAGGTGGACTGGGAAAACGAGTGCGCCACGGCCCCGGAGTTCGCGACCCTCTACCCCACGCGGGACCACGTCCGCGAGGCGTGCATTGATATCATGGCTTCCTTCAACGCCGCGGAGCGGAAGATCGACCCCCGTGTGCGCACCCGCAACGGCCGCTGGCCTTCGCCGTGGCATCTGATGCTGAGCAGCCACGTTTCCCTGCCGGACGGGGGCGACTGCGAGTACGCAAGTTTCCCCGCCTTGAGCCAGCGGGACCGCTCCACCACCCACCGGGACCTGCTCTACTGGTGCATCCACGTCCGGGACGGGTCGGTCTTTCCGCTGGACGCCTACGACAACCACGAGTTCGCCCACTCCCTGCGGAACCCCTTTCAGGAGTCTCCCGGCGTCTGGAGCAACACCTGCGTCTGGGCGATCATGCGGGGCCCCTCCTACCACCAGTTCACGTTGATGCCGGAAAGTCTGGAGGCGTGGCAGGTGAAGATCCTGCGCCGCACCTTCGAAGTGCTGCGGCGTCATGCGGGGGCCATCGTCACCGCGCGCTCCCGCATGGTGGGCGGAAGTCCGGGGGCGGGGGCGGTCTACGGCTTCCTCCACCCCGGAAAGGAGGGGAAAGTCCTGCTGGCGTTGCGCAACGCTTCCCCCTTGCCGCAGGAGTTCCGCCTGCCTGCTCACGCCCCCTTTTACGAGCAGTTTTACCCCGACTTCCGCCGCTTCCGCGCGGGGGAAAAGGTCGTCTTCGGCCCCCACGAGGTCAAAGTGCTTTCCGGAGCGCCCGCGTGGGAAACTCCCGAGCTGCCCTCGCCCTGTCAGCTCTTCCCCGCGGGGGAGGGGGGATACGCCTGTTTTCTGCCCGCTTCGTGCAGGCCCGAGGTCCGGAAGATCCATCGGATCCCGAAGCTCGAACTCATCCACTCCGAGGTCCGGAAGAGTGCGGAAGGACTGACGCTCTGTTTCGGGCTGCGGGTCCCCTGGCGGATGCGGGGATTCAAGACGCTTTTCCGGGTCGCGGGGGAGGGGCGGGAGCAGCTGAAAGTTTCCCTCTCGACCTCACGGTTCCGCAGCTGCAGCTCCAGCGCCTGCGCCGTTCCCGTGGCCGAACTGCCTTACGGCGTCCCCGGCGCGGGCGAAGTGAAAAACCCCGGCGCTTCGGCACCGCCCGACGGACGTTATTTCGCCGCCGACCTCCCCCAGGGGGGCGAGGTCTTCTGCCGCCTGACGCTGAGCGGGGCCGGGGTGAGCGCCGAAGATGTGGAACTCTGGGTGTCGGGCTTCGAGTCTCCAGCCCGGACTCCGGAAGAGGGCGCGTTCCGTTTCAACAGGGAGCTGTGTCTGCCCCTGCCGCATCCGGAAGGGTTCCCCGTCAACTTGCGCCTGTGGTGATTTTCTGCTAATGCTTCCGCTTGCGCCGCAGGTGCAGCAGGTAGCAGAAGAACACCCCGCCCGCCGAGGCGAGAAGACCGAAACAGACCCCTTCGAAGATGAGTTCGTTCCGGGGGATCTCCCGGCTGAGGACCGCTTCCGCGGGGGCGGCGGGATCGACGAAACAGCTGCGCTGTCTCCCCTTGGGGTTTTCCTCGACGCTCCGGCTCTGACGGCCGTAATTGGAGCTGTAGCCGTCGCTGAACATGTCGTGACGGTCCGAGGAGTAGTTCTTCCCCTTGAATTTGTAGGTGTAGGTCACTTCCGCTTTGTAGACCGTGTAGGTGGATCTTTTGCTCCGGCGTTTTTCGCTCAGGAGCCGGCTGCCGACGACCTGCGCCGGGACCTCCTGCCAATGTTCCGTCTGCGCGTTCCTGTAAAGCGGGACCAGTACGCCGCCCGTCAGCGGGATAAGCCCGGCCAAAAGCGTGATGAGAGGAAAGATGATCACCATCCACATGGGCGGCGGCTTGGGCAGGACCACCTGGGAGACGTCGACGGCGAGGGGCAGACGGAGTGCGTCCGTCAGCTCCTTCGCGTCTCTTTCGAGGGGGGCGAACTCCCCCGAACCGCACAGGAGCACCCGGTCCCCGTCTTTGAGGCGGAGGAGCAGTTCATAACTTGCGACGGGCCCCCCTTTGCTCCGGTGGACCATCTTGCCGACGATCTGGAGCTCTTCGAGTTCGGAAAAGGGGTGGTAGTCCGCGGCGCTTTCGAATTCGCCGCTCCGGGGCCTGCTCCACGCGCGGTAGAAACACCGGGCGTCGAAGTCGAAGCGGGGCGTCGAGAGCGTGCGCCTTTTCACCCAGGCGATGGCAAAAAAGATGAGAAAGAAAACGGCCGCGGGGATCAGGAAACCGGGCTGACGCAGCGCCGCCGCCATCACGATGAAAAAGCCCGTAAACCAGACGGGCAGGATCAGCAGCGAGATGACCGTCGACACGGGGAAAACGAGCCGCCAGCACTCGGGGTCTCTTCTGTTCAGACGCCGGGCGAGATTCGTGGAACAGGGCTCGAGGGGTTTGAGTCTGCTCTTACGGGCGGAGGTTTTGCCGGTCGTGGACATTCATACGCCTCATTCTTTACCGCATCGACAAGAAAAAAGCCTCCGGAAAAGTTCCGAAGGCTCTGGGGATGGACGCAGGGCGCTGATCACATTTCGACCGGTTTTGTCTTGGGCAGACCGAGGACCTTGTCCTCGGGGATCCGGCCGGAATCCCGGAGCACGTTGATGCGCTCGTAGCGCTTCATGACATTGCGGACCTTGCGGATCTTGCCGCTGATACGGAGACTGGGATGCTGGGACATGCTGAACCTCGCTTCTTTATGTTAATTTTTCAGATAAAACCGCGTGTTATTCTCTAAATATACACCCGCAAGAGTCAAATGTCAAGGGCGGAAAACGGGAATTCTTTCCAAAATTTCATCGAGGAACCGCTTTTCGCCGATGTGCCGGGCGAAGAGGGTTTCCGAACAGAAGTGGAAGGGATCGTCCGGAGCGCAGTGCTGGTCGCTCCCCGAGGTGGAAAGGAGGCCGTGGTCCAGACAGTACTGGCGGTAGAAGGGGGTGAGCTCGTGGGGCACCGAGGTGTGGGCGCACTCGATGCCGTCGAACTGCAGCATTTCGCGCAGGGCGTCCATGCGCTTCAGATCGTTGATCTTGAAGTAGTTGGTCGGATGGGCGATGAAGACCGTCCCCCCGGCGCGCTTGACCGCGGGCAGCACGAAGTCGTATTCGGGATAGTGGGGCAGGGCGGGGCCCTTTTCGCTCCAGACGGCGGCGTTCTTGGCGTCCGCGTCGGGGAAGAGCTTCTTTTCCTTGATCAGGTAGTCGTTCTGGATGGAGTTCTGCACGTGGGTGATGCCCTGCACGTTGATGGTCTTTTCCGGACGGTAGCGCCGGAGCAGCATCTCGCGTTCTTCACGGGAGTAGGGATAGCCCAGTGCGGTGAGTTTCGCGCAGAGCGCGTCGCCGTAATCCCTCTGCCAGTTGTGGTAGGCGGCGAAGACCTGCTGGAGTTCCGGCGTGGGCACGACGGGCAGGCCGAGACAGACCATGTCGAAGGTGCCGAGGGGACTGTGCACGGTCAGCTCCGCCCCCGGAATGGTCTTCACCTGCGGATACTTTTTCGCCGCCGCCGCCACTTCGGGGAAGGCGTCCATCTGGTGGTGGTCGGTGATGGCGATGTGGGTCACGCCCAGTTTCGCCGCCTCGGCGAAATACCACTCTACGGCGCAGGTGGCGTCGTAGCTCCAGCAGGTGTGGAGGTGAAAATCGAAGAGGGCTCTTGCTTCGGACATTTTTCTTTTCCTTTCCGTAGTGAAGTTTTTATATGTTCCAGATCTTTTGAAATGCGTTCCACGAGGTTTGGTCCCAGTCGCCCGATTCCGTTTCGGGATTGCGGAGACGGGGGAGGGCCTTGAGCTCGGGCACGAGTTTTTGCCAATCGATATTGCCTTGCCCCGGAGGATTGTGGTCGTCGAAAGCGCCGTAGTTGTCGTGGATGTGGAGCACGGCGATCCGGCTTGCCATGAGCCCGAGCAGGGCTTCGACGTTCCGGTCCCCGTAGCAGTGGGCGTGGCCCGTGTCGAAGCAGAAGCCCACCTCGGGGCAGTCGAACTCATCGGCCAGCGCGACGAGACGCCGCAGATCTTCGGGGGCCTCGGCGCCGTTTTCCAGCGCGAGCGTGATGCCCGTTTCCCGTGCGGCGGGGAGGAGCTCCTCGACGCTTTTCCGCAGGGCGTCCCACTGCCCCTGCTTTGCGGGATTGGATATCCCCAGATGGAGCGTGTAGGTCACGACCCCCATTTCCGCGAGGCGGCAGAGAAAAGTCCGGTGTCTCCGGACCAGCGTCCCGCGAGCGGCGGCGTCGGTGCAGCCCAGGTCGTTCCCGTGCCCCCAGTAACCGTGACAGCCGGGGGTGGTCAGTCCGGCGGTCGTGCAGAGGTTTCGGATCTTCTTCAAAGTCCCCGGCGTCTCCTCCTCCATCATCCCCCAGACGGGATGGGCCACGATCTGCCGGACGCCCCACGAGGCGGCGTCGAGCATGACCTGACCGAACCGCTCCGGCGGGATCTTTTTCCATTCGATGAAGTGAACGAGTTCGCCCATTTTTTTCTGCCTCTCCTGTACCTGTTTCGGACCTTCCCCTAATATAACACCGCTTCGGCGATAATACAAGAGATTTTCGCCTTGCAAAGGGGCCCTTCCGGCATTATATTAAGAAAGAATGAGAACGACGGAGGGAAAAATGGACGAATCGGCACTTGTCCTCATCATCGGGGGGATCGTCTTCACCACCTTTGCCGTCGAAGGCATCGCCGGATTCGGGTCCACCGTCTTGGCGCTGCCTTTCGTTTCCATGCTCATCGGTCTGGAAAGGGCGGTCCCCATGCTCTCCTCCATGGGGCTGCTGCTCTCGCTCTTCATCGTCTGCCGGTCGTACCGCGACCTCGATCTCCGGGAATACGGCTTCATCGTTCTCCACGCCGCTCCGGGGGTGGCCGCGGGGCTTTTTCTGATGGACTTCCTGCCGCGGAGCGTTTCGATCGCCCTCCTGGTCTGCTTCATCCTCTTTGTGGGGATCCGGGGACTGGTCCGCTTTTTCCGCGTCCGCGACCCCCTTCCCGCGCCCGGAGCGGAAGCCCCCCATACGCTTCTCGCCCGGTGCATCCTCTTCCTGGGCGGCGTCATTCAGGGAGCTTTCAGCTCCGGCGGTCCCGTGGTGGTCATGTATGCGTCGAAGGCCATTCCGGAAAAATCCCGGTTCCGCGCGGTCCTGAGTTCCCTCTGGCTCACCACCAACTCCGTCATGGCGCTGAAGTGGACCGTCGCCGGAAACGTCTGGACTCCCTTTCTGGGCCGGATGATACCCTGTCTGCTCCCTTTCGTCGTCTGCGGCATGGTGACGGGAGATTTTCTGCATCACAAAGTCGATCAGCGCAAATTCACGTTTCTGGTGTACTCCGTGCTCATCATCGCCGGCTGTTTGCTCGGGACGAACCTTGTGCGCTCACTTCTTTCTTGAGGAACAAAGGATGAAAAACATGCAAAAGGAACTCTTTATCGGACTTGATTTCGGCAGCGACAGCGTCAGGGCGCTCCTCGTTGACCGGGAAGGGCGGGAGGTCGCTTCGAGCGTCGCCGCCTATCCCCGGTGGGGCGAGGGGAAATTTTCGAGCGCGGCGGAGAACCGGTTCCGCCAGCACCCCCTGGACTATCTGGAGTGCATGAAACTGGTGTTGCGCGACGTGCTCCGGCACGGGGACGCGAAGCTGGTCCGGGGCATCGGCGTGGACACCACCGGCTCCACGGTCTGCGCCGTGGACGCTTCGGGCCGCCCCCTGAGTCTTTCGGAGCCTTTTGCTTCCGATCCGGACGCCATGTTCGTGTTGTGGAAGGACCACACCGCCATCGAAGAGGCCGAAGAGATCAATGCAGCTGCACGGAAGAGTCCCGTCGATTATACCGGATTTTCCGGGGGAAAGTACTCCTGCGAATGGTTCTGGAGCAAGGCCCTCCACGTGCTCCGGGGGAACGGAAAGGTCCGGCAGGCGGCCTTTTCCTTCGTGGAGCACTGCGACTGGATTACCGCTTACCTCGCGGGCGTCCCCGTCAAGCGGAGCCGCTGCGCCGCCGGGCACAAGGCCCTGTGGCACGGCTCCTGGGGCGGTCTGCCGCCGGAAGGATTCTTCGCCGCCGTGGATCCGCTCCTCGTTCCTTTCCGCGCCCGGATGGGCGGGGAGACCTTCACCGCCGGGACGCCCCTCGGGCGGATCGCTCCGGAACGGGCGGCGGAGCTGGGGCTCCCTCCCGAGACCGTGATCTCCGTCGGGGCCATCGACTGCCACGTGGGGGCGGCCGGGGCCGGGATCCGGCCGGGAGAGATGGTGAAGATCCTCGGGACCTCCACCTGCGATCTGCTGGTCGTGCCCGCGCTCGACCGCCGCATCCCCGGCATCTGCGGCCAGGTGGACGGCTCCATCCTCCCCGGATACACGGGCCTCGAAGCGGGGCAGTCCGCCTTCGGCGACATCTACGCCTGGTTCCGCCGCTTCCTCGAGTGGAGCGGGGCGAAGGTCACGCTGCCCGAACTGGAGAAGGAGGCCGCCGCACTGCCCGATTCCCCGGTCATGGCCCTCGACTGGATGAACGGCAGGCGCACACCTTACGACAATCCTTTCCTTCAGGGGGCCATTTTCGGCCTGACGCTGGGGACCACGCCGCCCATGGTCTACCGGGCGCTGGTCGAAGCCACCGTCTTCGGCAGCCGGGCGATCTTCGACCGCTTCAGGGAGGAGGGGCTCGAGATCAAAAATATCCGGGCCGCGGGGGGCATCGCCAAGAAGTCTCCCTTCGTCATGCAGTTCTGCGCGGATGCGCTTCAAATGCCCGTGTCGGTGGTCGAGTCGGAGCAGACCTGCGCCCTGGGTGCGGCCATGTTCGGGGCCGTGGCGGCGGGGAGCTTCCCCGATATCCTCAGCGCTCAGGAGGCCATGGCCCCCGCCTGCGGAAAGGTCTACACGCCCCGGCGCAGCTGCGAGGAGCGCTACGCCCGTTATCGGGAGTACGCCCAAAGCGTGGAACGACTCAGCTGAACTTCAGCCGCAGCGCGTTCAGAACCACCGTGACGGAGCTCGCCCCCATGGCGGCGGCGCAGAAGGCGGGGCTCACGTGGGCGAAGGGAAAGATTGCCTCGAAAAGCCCCGCCGCGAGGGGGATCCCCAGCGCATTGTAGGCGAAGGCCCAGAAGAGGTTTTGGCGGATGATCCGCATGGTCTTCCGGCTCAGGGCGAAGACGGCGGGGACGTTTCTGAGATCGTCCGAAATGAGCACGGCGTCGGCGGCTTCGATGGCGGCGGCCGTGCCGCTGCCGATGGCGATGCCCGCGTCGGCCAGCGCCAGGGCGGGGGCGTCGTTGACGCCGTCCCCCACCATGGCGGTTTTTCCGTACTTTTGCCGGAGCGCTCCGAGGATCTCCCCCTTCTGCGCGGGCAGGAGTCCGGCGTGAAATCCCGATAGTTCCAGCTCGGCCGCCGCGCCTGCGGCCGCCGAAACGTTGTCCCCCGTGAGCATTTCCACGGCGAACCCCATATCCTTCAGGGCGGTCACCGCTTCCTTCGCTTCGGGACGGAGGGCGTCCCGGAAGAGGATGACGCCGATCTTTTCCCCGCTGCGCTTCACGGCGGCCCCGGTGAAGCCCGCCTTTCCGGCGGTATCTTCTTCGCGGCACACTTCGAAACGCTCTTCCCCGATGACTCCGGTGATGCCGTAACCTGGACGGTTGAGACATTCGCGCGCTTCCGGGAGCGTCAGCCGCCGTTTTTCCGCCTCGGCGATCACCGACTGCGCCAGAGGATGGGAGGAAGATTTTTCCAGCGCGGCGGCGCAGCTCAGGATCCGGGCCTCGTCGAAGGCTTCGTCGGAGGACTCCACGGCGGCGACGGAAAATTTTCCGGTGGTGAGGGTCCCCGTCTTGTCGAAGACGACCGCCTTCACCCCGGCCATCTCCTCCAGCGCCGCGCCGCTCTTGATGAGGAGCCCCTTGGAGGCTCCGCGGCCGATGCCGCAGATGAGCGCGATGGGGGTGGCCAGCCCCAGCGAGCAGGGACAGGCGATGACCAGCACCCCGAGGGCATGACTGAGGGCGGCGCCGACCGGGTGGCCGACGAGCAGATGACCGGCGAAGGTCAGCGCCCCGATCCCGAGGACGACCCACACGAAGACGCCCGCGGCCTTGTCGGCGATCCCCGCGATGGGGGCACGGGTGCCCTGAGCCTCGCGGACGGCGGCGATGATCCGGGCGAGAAGCGTTTCCTCGCCCACGCTTTCGCCGGAGACCACGAGGACGCCTTCACCGTTGACGCTGCCGCCGGTGACGGGGGAGCCGGGATGTTTCGGCACGGGGAGCGCTTCGCCGGTGAACATGGATTCGTCGCAGACGGAAGTGCCGGAAAGCACGGTGCCGTCGGCGGGGATCTTCATGCCGGGGAGCACTTTGAATGTCATGCCCCTGCGGATCTCTCCGGCGGCGATTTTCCGCTCCGAACCGTCGGGGAGGAGCTGGACGGCGCTTTCGGGGGCGAGGGCGGCGAGATGGCGCACCGCGTCCACCGCCTTGCGCCGGGCGCGGGCTTCGAGGAACCGCCCCAGCAGGACCAGCATGACGATCATGGCTCCCGCGTCGAAGAAGAGGTGGCCGCTCCCCCGGACGAAGAGCACCCACAGCGAGTAGATCACCCCGGCGGTGACGCCCGTGCCCACGAGGGTGTTCATGTCGGGCCGCCCCCGGAAGAGGGCGGGGAGCCCCTTGAGGAAGAAGGCCCTCCCGGCATAGAGGGAGCCGCACAGCAGAAGGAGTTGAAGGAGCCCGCCGAAGAGAAAAGGGATCCGATGCAGATGACACAGGACCACCAGCGGAATCCCCGCGGCCCAGGCGATGATGAGGTTGAGAAGTTCCTGCCGTTCCGCCGCCTGATCCGCGGCGGAGCGTCGTTTTTCTCCTTGTGCCGCATTGCGGCGTCTTTCGCCGGAAAATCCGGCTTTGGCGATGGCGGCGAGGATCTCCTCGTCGGGATTTTCGCTCGAAACGGTCAGTTCCGCGGCGGCGAAGTTGACGTAGGCGTCTTCGCAGCCGGGGAGTTTCCGGACGGCTCTCTCGATGGCGGCGGCGCAGGCGGCGCAATGCATCCCCTCGAGGGTAAAAAAACGTTTTTCCATTGGGTCACGGCCTTCTCTTTCGGTTCGGGCATAAGAGCCCTTCTTCCATAATATAGTTTGCCGGTCCCGATTTTTCCACCGGGATCCCGGTCGAAAAAGGGGCAAATTTTCCTTTTTTTTCTTGAATTTGCCGGGGGAAAGGGTTATAGTATGCACAGGAGTGATTTTCGTGTAAGGTCTGCCAAGACGGGAGTGGAAGCCATGTTGTGCGACAAATGTAAGAAACGTGAAGCGACGATCCATATAAAGGAAGTCCATGACGGCAAGTGCATCAGCACCAATCTGTGCACGGAGTGCGCCAAGGAAAAGGAGCTTTCGGGCGGACTGGGGGCTTTCGGCTTCAATCTGGCCGAGGTGATCTTCAACATGGGCAAGACGAACGGCACCAAGAGCCCCGAAGAAGAGCCGCAGTCCGCCGAAGTCGGCGAAGAGGCGTCTTCCCCCGTCTGCCCCCGGTGCGGCTGGACCCTGGAAAAAATGCGCAAGGCCGCCGGAAAGCTGGGCTGTTCCGAATGTTATCACACCTTTTCCAAGTGGGTGGGCATGGCCGTCGAACAGGTCCAGCGGGGCAAGGTCCACGTGGGGCGGCGGCCCCGGCGCCGGGGACGGACATTGTCGGGGATCCGGCTCGAGATCGACCGTCTGCAGCTGGAACTGGCGGCGGCGGTTTCCGCCGAGGAATACGAGAAGGCGGCGCAGGTCCGGGATCGGATCAACGCTCTCAAGAATGAACTCGGGAAGCTGAACGGCGAAGGAGTCCGGAAATGAATCCCGGCATCAGGCGACTGCTGCAGAATCCGGCGAGTTTTCTCACTTCCGCACCTTCCGACGGCGTGTGCATTTCCAGCCGCATCCGCCTTTCCCGGAACCTTGCGGGAACTCCGTTCCCCCTGGCCGCCTCTCCCGAAGAGGCGGTCCGCGTGGTGGACGAGGTCAAGAATGCCTGTTCCCGCCCCTCGGTCATCGGCTGTCCGGAGTGCCTTTTCTTCGACATCGAGTCTCTCGACGACATGGAAAAACTGGCCCTGACCGAAAGGCGTCTGGCCAGCGCCGACCTGATCACCAGCCCGATCCCCGCCGCCGTGGCGGTCAGCGGCGACGAGTCCTGCGCCGTCATGGTGAACGAGGAAGACCATCTGCGCATGCAGGTCCTCCACCCCGGATTCCGGCTCGAAGAGTGCTGGAAGCAGATCGCCGCCCTCGACGACGAGCTGGGGGACGAGCTGGATTTCGCCTGGGACGACGAGCTGGGCTATCTGACCGCCTGTCCCACCAATCTGGGGACGGGGCTCCGGGCCTCGGTCATGCTCCATTTGCCGGGGCTGGTCCTTTCGGGCGAGATCGACGCCACGGTCCACGGCATCAACAAGCTGGGCCTTGCGGTCCGGGGCATCTACGGCGAAGGCAGCGGCAATCTGGGGCACCTCTATCAGATTTCCAACCAGGTCACGCTGGGGGAAAGCGAGGAAAGCATCATCGAACAGCTTTCCGCCGTGATCCGCCAGATCGTGGAGTACGAACGCCGGGCCAGGGTGAAGCTCCTCAGGGAGGACCGTTTCTCGCTCCTCGACCATGTGGGGCGGGCCTACGGGACCTTGCAGAACTGCTACCGCCTTTCGGTCAACGAGGCCCTCGAATCCCTCTCCGGGATCCGCCTCGGGGTGGAGCTGGGGCTCTTCCAGCATCTGGGCATCGGCACGGTCAACGAACTTTTCGTCGAACTGGCTCCCGGCCATCTGCAGATCCGTTCCGAACTGGCCTTGCCGGAAGATGAACAGAACATACTCCGGGCCAAGCTCTTCCGCACCAAACTCCGGGAACGCTCGTAATGTGGAAGCTCCTCTCTCTGGCGGGGGCCGCCGCTGCCGCAGGTTCAGCGCTCAGGCGTCTCACCTGGGGAGTTTATTCCACGAAACTGCTCGACGGGGTGGAGTTTTTCCCCGATGCCGGGTGGGGGCGGTTTCTCTTCCCCGCCCTGTGCGCGGCGGCGGTCCTCTGGTTCGCCCGCGGCCGGGAACGGCGTTACGAATACGCCTTCCGGCCTTTCTGGCTCCTGCTCGGGGTCTTCGTCTGGCCCGAAGGGAAGAGTTCCGTTTTCTGTTACGCGCTGGCGGTTTTCGTCTGGGGCTTTCTGCGTCTGGGGGCGGGCGGGAGCAAAAAAACGGACCTGCCGGAGCTCCCCGGCGCTCTCGCCAAGGCCTGCGTCGGGCTCCTCACCGCGGGGGTGATCATCTGGAGTTTTCTGGTCCAATGCGCCGCCTTCGACAGCTGGTTCCTGATCTTCGGCGACTGGGGGATCTATTCGGAGTGTTACCTGCGCCTCGCTTCGGGGGCCGGGAGCGTGAAGGAGCTCCTTTGCGCGGGGGGGCACTTCAACGTGCTGGTCAATCTCGTCATGACCGGGGGCCTTCGGGCTTTCCCTTCGCCCCGGACGGTCTTTTTCGTCAACTCCCTCGCCGTCGCTTCGGCGGTGCCCCTGTGCTTTCTCCTGGCCCGCAAGAACGGACTTGACCGTTCGGCTTCGCTCCTCATGGGGGCCTGTGCGGCCGTTTTTCCCGTCTTCACGCGGCAGTATCTCTGTCTCTTTTACGGATTCCATCCCATCGTCTTCTTCATCCCCGCGCTTCTCGCCTTTTTCGTCTGCCGTTCCGCCGGGTCGAAATGGGGCATGGGGCTCTGCCTCGGGCTGTCGCTGCTGATCCAGGAGACCGTGGCGGTCTTCTGGGCCGGGTGGGGGCTCTACCTCATCGCGGCGGAACGGAAATACCGGAAAGGCGCACTCCTTCTCCTTTTCGCGGGCGTATGGTTCGCGTTCCTCGCCTGCTTCGTTCAGCCCTGGGCGGGCGGGGCCGCCGTCTACGGACAAAGTTTCCACTACGCGGCTCTGGGGGCGACGCCCCTCGAAGCGGCCCTGTCGCCTTTCCTCCGGCCCGGAGCCTTCTGGGGAAGTCTGTTTTCGCCCCGCGGACTTTTCTTCACGGCGGTCCTGCTGACCCCCGTGTGGGCGGCGGCCCTCGCTTTCCCCGGACTTCTGGTGGCGGGGCTCCCTCTGCTGGCGGGGGTGCTGCTGCAAAGTTCCGACGCGGTCAAGACCCCCCTTCTGCAGTACGGCGTCGAATGTTCCACGCTGCTGCTCGCCGCCTCGATCGTCGGTCTGGGGCGGCTCCGCCGGGGCGAATGCCCCCTGCTGCGGAGACGGGGCAACACCTTCCGGGGCACGCTCCTCGCCACGGCGGCGGGCATCGGGCTGGGCTACATCTTTTTCGGTTTCGGCTTCAAGTTTTGGCTTTACCCCGGTGATACGTACCTGCACGGACCCGATGCTTCGAAGGCGGTCGCCTTTCTGAAGAAGAATCTGCCCGAACGCCCCGCAAGGATCCTTGCCACGGGGAGGCTCCGGACCCATTTCATGTTCGACCATCCGACCGCGCCCCTCACGGGGGAATACCGGGAGGGGGACTGGCTCATCATCGACCTCCACGACCCGGCCTTCGAGGACATGGCGGAGATCGAAGCCCTGCGGCGCAAACTCTGCCGGGACCCCCGCACCCGGCCTGTGACTCACGTGAACTGGTACGGCAAGCAGATCGTCCTGCTGAAGATCGTACCGAAGGAAACGCCCCATCGGATCCTCTGCCCGGTGATCGCCGAAGAGCCGTTCCGGCGGGCCGGGGGGCGGGAGCTTGCCTCCGGGATCGACGGCATCGGGGTTCGGTGTGACGGCAGGAGCCTCCACTTCCGGATCGAGCGGGAACTCTCCTGTGACTACGACGTTTTCATCGAGCTGAAATTCCCCGACGGAAGGGCTAAGACTTTGGAGTACGCCTGGTATTTCGGCCTCTTCCCCGCCTGGTCCCAGCGGCCGGGAACGCTGTGGAGCGTCCCCCTGCCTTCCGGCTTCAGCGCCGTCGGCGTCCGGTTCAAAGTCCGTCCGGGATCCGAGTCGTTTCCCAGCAGGGCAGGGGGGGCTGCCGCCACGCCTCCGGCAGCGGCAGGGAAAAACGCAGCTCTTCCCCGGTGACGGGGTGGCGGAATTCGAGGGAGCTCGAGTGGAGCGCCTGACAGGGCAGGATGAGTTTCGCCCGGTCCTCTTCGGTCACGGCGTCCGAACGCAGTTTTAAGAAAATGTTTTCGTCGAGGCCGTAAAGTTTGTCCCCGACCACGGGGAACCCGTAAGAGAACAGCGTGGCCCGGATCTGGTGCATCCGCCCGGTCTTCAAACGGGCCGCGGCGAGGGAAAAGCCCCCCTTGCGCTCCAGACAGCGGATCTCGGTCCCGGCCGATTCGATCTTCAGCGCCCCGGCGGGGGGCCGTTCTCCGGGCGCGAAGCGGCGCTTCTTGCGCACGTTGCTCGACGTGTCGTCGAAAAGGAAGCCGTCGGCGCTGATCCGGTCGGGGAGCTCCCCGTGGACCATGACCAGATAGCTCTTGCCGATCTCGTTGAGTTTTTTCGTCATCCGCGCCGCCGTTCCGGGGTCGCGGGCCGCCAGCACCAGACCGGAAGTTTCCCGGTCCAGACGGTTGATGAAATGGACTTCTCCATAGCGTTCGCGGAGCAGATACCACAAGGTGTGCTTGAAGTAGGGCCCCGACGGGTGCATGCACAAGTTCCCCGGTTTGGCGATGACGAGAAGCGCTTCGTCCTCGTGGACGATGTCGAAGGAAAGTTCCGACTCCGGCTCCTCCAGGTCCCCCGGCCGGTATTCGACCACGTCGTGGAGCTTGAGCACATACTCCGGCGGCACGGTCCTGCCGTTGACGGTGATCTCCGCCGCCCGGATCCTTTCGCGCCACTCCGTCAGCGTACGGTAGGTGAAGCGCCCCGCCAGATAGTTTTCGAGGGCGACGCCCTGAGCGTCCCAGGTGATGCCGGTTTTGATGATCCGTTCCATCGGGTCATTTCACCGAGAGGAGCAGAATGGCGGCCACGCCGCAGACGATCCCGGCGACCTTGAACTTTTCCAGCTTTTCCTTGAGGAAGAGGACGCTCAGCAGCAGTGTGCCGAGGAAACTCATCTGGGCGATGGAAAGCACCACCCCCGCCGCGCCGTACCGGAGCATCTTGGCCATGAAAAAGGTGATCCCCACCACGAAAAGACCGGAAGCCGCGCTGAATCCGATGGTGGCAAGGTCCGGCAATTTGACTTTGCCGTCCTTGAGCCGGGCGTAGATGATTCCGCCCGCGACCCAGAAGAGGCCGTTGATGCAGACCAGCGCGAATTCGTCCATGCGGCAGATCAGCGCCTGTTTGTAGGCCAGGCCCATGCCCGCCCGGAGCAGCGAGGCCGAAACGATGAGGACCATGCCGAAAAGGGAGGCTTTTCTGCGGCTTTTCAGGGTGCTCCACGAAAAGAGGGTGATGGCGGCCACGGCGGCCAGAACGCCCCACAGCTGAGGAGATGTAAGTCTTTCCCCGAAAAAGAGCATGGCCCCCGGCACCACGAAGATCAGGTTCAGCCGGTACACGGTGGAGCAGATCCCCGCGCTCAAGTGACCCATGGCTTCGATGAGGAGCACGTTGCCGACGATGGAAAACATGCTCGCCGCGCAGGCCCAGAAAAAGGCCGTCCCGGAAAAGTGCCACACGGCGAAGGGGGCCATGACGATGGCGAGGATCACGCCGATGAGCGAGAAGAAGATCCCCCGCGACATGGGCCGGTCGGCGAACAGCTTGAAGATGAAGTCGTTCAGAGCCGAACAGCAGAGACAGCAGAAGGCGAAAACGATGGCCATTTTCGCTTTACCGCACCTTTTCCGCCGCGCGCTTGAAACCGGGCGCCGACCTTTCGATGAGGGTCTTGTCGACGCAGAAGGCCATGCGGAAATATCCCGGCATGCCGAAGCCCCGGCCGGGGACCGCCAGCACTCTTTCGGCGCTGAGGGCGTCGATGAAGATCCTTTCGTCCGCGGTGGGGGACTTGGGGAAGAAGTAGAAGGCCCCCTGCGGCATGAAGTATTCGATCCCCGCCTGATCCAGCACCCCGGCCATGGCGTCCCGCCGTTCCCGGTAGACGTTCAGATCCACCTGCGCGCCCATGCACCGGGAAAGGATCTGCTGGCCCACGACGGGGGCGTTGACGAACCCCAGGATGCGGTTGCAGAAAATCAGCGCGTTCATCACCAGGTCGCTGCCGTCGAAGTTCGCCACCGCGATGTAGCCGATGCGTTCCCCGGCGAGGGAGAGGTTCTTGGAGCAGGAGCCCATCACCGCCGTGTGGGGGAAGAGCCCGAAGAAGGCGGGGATCTCCACGTTCTCGAAGTTGAGGAAGCGGTAGGGTTCGTCGGAGATCACGTAGATGGGACGGCCGAAGCGTTTTTCCGCCTCGGCGATGACATCGGCGACGGCTTTCAGCTCCGTTGCCGTGTAGATGCGCCCCGTGGGGTTGTTGGGGGAGTTGAGGATCACGGCGCGGGTCCTGGCGTTGACCGCCTTCCGGAACCCTTCCGCGTCGAGTTCGAAATCCTTTTTGGTGGGGACGCTCTTCAAAGTCCCGCCGTAGTTCCCGGCGTAGAACCCGTACTCCACGAAATAGGGCGAGGGGCAGAGCACCTCGTCGCCGGGAGTGAGCACCGCCCGGAAGAAGACGTTCAGCGCTCCCGCCGCGCCGCAGCACAGCACCACGTGGGAGCCGTCGATGGTCTCGTGCTGTTCACGAGAGACCTGTTCGGCGACCTGCCGGCGCAGTTCCGGAAAACCGGCATTGGGCATGTAGCCCAGGGCGAAGGGCTTGTCCGCTCCGGCGGCGATGGCCGTCAGGGCCTCCTTGACCTGGGGCGGCGGGGGCAGGTCGGGATTGCCGAGACTGAAGTCGAAGACATTCTCGGCTCCGTACTTTTTCTTGAGTTCGATGCCCATTTCGAACATCCGCCGGATCATGGAACTGTTGGCCAGACACTCTTCGATTTTCGCGTTGATATAGTCCATTTCGATGCCTCTTTCCTGTTGTCGGTTTGGAATTGCATTCCCATACTATACCACACCGGGGCCCTTTTTTCCACAGAACAGCCGGGGATTCATGCAAAAAAGTCCGGTTTTTCCCGCCGGGTCCCGGCCGGACGGGCGCCTCCGCCGAAAGAAGTCAGCGATTTCGGGCCGGATTTTTCGTTTCCGGCATTGACATTTCACTCTTTCCGGTTTATATTGTACGCGTGAGGAAAGGAGAATACCGCTGTTTTCCCTTCTTCCGGCAAGATAGGAGAGCTTGAAGAATAAGAAAATGGAAAAATTGGAAAATTTTAATAATTTGAACAATATAATTATTTGAAAGTGCGTTATATGGTCAGAACGTGCGGACTCCGACGGAGTACCGCGAAACATTCACCAACGAAGGAAGGGTAAAAAAATGAAACTCGCAAAACTGGCTCTGGGCATCGGGATCGCGGCATTCTGCGTCTTCCCCGTCATGGGCGGACCTCCCGGACCTCCGCCTCATCATCACCACCACCACCATCACGGCGGCGGCTACGGCGGTGTGCGCCTCGCGGCCGACATCGTCGATCTGGTGGGTGCGGCGATCAGGATTCCGGCGGCGCTGGTTGCTCCCGCTCCCGTGGTGGTCGCCCCCACGCCCGTCGTCGCTCCCGCCCCCGTGGTGGTCGCTCCCGCTCCCGTGGTCGCTCCCGCCCCGGTCGTGGTGGCTCCGCCGGTCGTGGTGCCGCCGCCGGTCGTGGTGCCGCCCCGGAGAGTCTACTACGCTCCCCCGCCGCCGCCCCGGTACGGCCCCGGCCCCTATCGGTACGGACCTCCGCGCTACTACCGCTGAAGCGCTCGGCGCTCCTGAAAAAGGAGCGCCTGACCGGATCGGTCAGGCGCTCTTTTTTTGTGCCCGGATCAGGGCAGATCGACGGTCCTGGACTGCGAGGTCAGGGCCTCGGTGACCCGAAGTTTCCACCGCCCCCTGGCGTTGAGGGGCTTGCGGAACTTGTAGAAGCCCTTGTTCCCTTTCCCGAGCACCACGTCGTCGAAAGCGGGATTGGACTTGCCGGTCCCGTCCAGCAGCTCCACGTGGAAGGTGTGGTCGGCGAATTTCTTCGCATCGGCGAGAAGCGTGAGTTCGGCCCCGTCGGCGGTGAATCTCACGTCGATCCCCCTGGCCTTGTAGGGCAGCAGGGCGAAGACACCCTGGGTGACGGGGGTGTATTCGTAGACGAAGGAGTCGCCGTACCCGAGGTAGGTGTGCTTGAGCATGTCGTAGATATGGCGCTTTTCCGCCAGGCGGATCGTGTGCTTCGCGGCCTTCTTGTCCAGCAGTGCGGTCTGGCTGATGTCCCGGAGCGTGGCGAGGATCACCCCTTCGCCCGCTTCACGCAGCAGCAGCGAGGTGCCCTGCAGCGTGGGCGCCGCGGCGAAGGGCCGGATGCCCCGGCTTTGGAACAGGCTCGTCATGAAGCTGTCGATGGCTTTGGTCGAGGGGGCGTTGTTCTTGCTGTAACGCATCTCCTTCCAGTCGCCGAAGGTCCCGGCGACGGGGACTCCGAAGTAGATGGCCCGTCCCTTGCCGAAGCTGTTTTCGAAGATCGCCGGCTTGCCGTCGGCCAGGCCGATGACCCTGGCCGTGACGGGGGCGATCCCGGTTTCGACGAAGCCGGTCTTGAGGCCGAGGCCCTTCAGGGGACCTGCGCCCGTGACCGTGACTTCCTTCCTTTCCCAGAGTCCTATGGAACTGATCCCGAAGACCTTGTTCAACGCGGGGACGGCGCGCTTCCGGCCGTGGGCGTCATAGGTGCCCGAGAGGAAGTCCCCGACGAGGATCCCGCCCCGGTCCACGAAGGCTTCGAGCGCGGCGGCCTCCTTATCCGACAGGGCGGCGGTCATGGGCAGGAAGATGACCTGGTACTTTTCCGGCACTCCGGATTTTTCCAGCTGTCCGTAGGCCACGTAGTCGTAGACCAGTCCCGCGTCGTGGACCATCTGCCGGAACCCGGCGGTGGAGCTGCTCCTCTGGTTGGCCAGCCCGATGATCCAGTCCAGCTTGATGGAAGCGGGCGAGTAGAGGAAGGCGATCGGGTAGGTCTTGGTGTTCATCCGCATGATGGCTTCGCCGGGGCCGTTGCGGTAGAGGTCGAGGACCGCGATCAGCTCTTTGCCTTTCGGCGAAAGCTGGAAGTCGGGGGCGATGTTGAAGTTGCCGTAGATGTTGAAGCCGGTGGCGCCGTTCATCAGATTGAAGAGAATCTTCTGATGGCTGCTGTCGCCCGAGGCGTCGTAACCGATCCAGGGCATGGAGGCCACCCGGTGGGGGGCGAAGCTCCGGTGCTGGATGGTCTGCTCGCCGGAATAGGCGGCCAGCGTCTTCAGATACGGCATGAGCAGGTAGTAGTCCCAGGCGTTCCAGGGGCTGGTTTCCGAAGTCCCCGACAGGGAGTAGGGGAGTCCTCCCGTGGCCTTGGCCATGGCGGTGATCATGATCCGGAAGGCGTCGGCCCGGTTCCAGTCGTTGAAGGTCCGGTGGTCCAGCCACCCGGCGAAGGACTTTTTCTGCCGGGCTTCGTTCGCCGTCAGGGCGATGACCTCGTCCCAGCTCTTGAAATCGGTGTCCCAGGAGTCGTTGAGGGCTTTCAGTGAAGGATAGACCTTCTTCAGCCAGTTCCTGAACTCCTTCTGGCAGTGGGGCGAGAAGCAGCCGTCCCATTCGCCGATCATGTTGGCCTCGTCGGGGCCGGGAATGGACATGGCTCCGTAGGGGAAGGAGTGCCCCATGCCGGTGACCTTGCCCAGATTTTCCTTGAAGCCGGGGGCGCTGAGGCAGGGCTTGCGGATGAGGTCGAACTTGTCCTTGGGCTTCTTCGTGGTGTCGAAGGGCCGCTTGCCGCCCACGCCGCCGTTGCCGACGTTGACCACCGTGCTGAGATAGGTGATGCCGCTGTCACGGATCCGGCGCTCCACGGTCATCACGTCTCTGGACGAGGTGGAGCCGCTGGTGCAGGTGATCCCGAATTTCTTGAGCTGGGAGAGATACTGCGGGATGAAGGCCAGCTGGGACTTGCTGCCCACGCCGGGCCACCCCTGGGCGATGTTCATCCGGGAAGGAACGGGGGGCTGGAAGAGTTCGATCCGGAGCTTGGCCCGGTCGACGACCTTGCCGTCCTTGACCAGTTCGGCCGTCAGGCGGGCGATGGGGGTGCGGCAGTCGGCGAGAGAAAGTTCCGCTTTGGGCCCCTCGGCCCGGAAGAATTCGTTGCCGTAGATGTCGAAGAGGGCGAGCTTCACCTTCGCGTCGCCCGTGAAGGTCACTTCGACGGGGAGTTTTTCGCTCTTTTTGAAGATCTTTTCGGGAACTTTCACGGTCCGGATCTGCGCGGGAGCGGGATTGTCGAAGGTCGCCGCGCCCCACCAGAGCGTCCCCTTGGGGCCGGAAACGATCACGTCGGCGATGTGAAACCCCGCCAAATCCTGCGCGGGCAGCTCGACGGAGCAGGTGTTCTCACCCTTTTTCAGGGACTTTTTCACCTTGACGCTCCCCGTGGGGGCGGAAAACTTGTCCCGCACCGTGACGGCGATCTCGGCATCGAGCGCTTCCGAAGCGTCGAGGGCGAGGGTCAATTTGCCGGGAACGGCGGCCAGGGTCCCTTTGGTGACGGCGCTTTTCTTCTTCGCCGCGGCGCAGAAGAGTTTGCCCAGAAAGGCCATCTGGTATTCGTAGTAGTCGAACTGCGGGATCGCCGCCTCGGGTCCGTAGGACATCTGGGGCAGGAAGAAGGTCGCCTTCACGTTGTACTTGGAGTTGCGGCCGCCCGGATTGGAAGCGATCCAGGCGAGGGCGAAGACCTTGCCCTTGCCGTAGTCGAAGCTGCCCGCGAGGGGGAACTTTCCGGCCTTGGCGAAGACCTCCGTCCCCAGCTTGTCGAAGCATCTGATCCGCGTGGCGGGGAGCAGTTTCGCGTCGATGCCGCAGAAGGAGCCGCTCCACTTTTCCGCATTCTGGGGAACGCCCTTCTTCCTGTTGAGGACGAGAAACTTGTTCAGCGCCGTGGGGAAGTCCACGGGCTCGGTCATGATCAGCCCCGCCCCTTGGGCGACCTTTTCGAGGATCGCGGCGGAATTTTCCTTGCCGATGATCTCCCACGCGTTGTGGGTGACGATATAGAGGTCGTAGTCCTTCTTGAGCTGGCGCGCAAGGATGTTGACGCAGCTCTTCTGGTTCAGACTGGTGGTGTGGCCGCTGAGGCTCCAGAGCCCCGCGATGTAGTTGGTGGTGAGGTCGATGTCGAAACGCTGGGCCATTTCGATCATGTCCCGGATGCCCCCGGTGACGGTGTTGACGGCCAGAACACGGATCTTGCCCCCCGCGTAGGGCTTGGCCCACTTGATATGGGGAGTCGAGAAGGCGGTGGAGTTGAAGTTCAGATTGAGCTTGCTGTCGTCGGGACTGCTGTCCTTGATCTTGACGCCGGGCAGGACCTGGGCGTAAAGCCCCGTGGTGGCTCCGCCGAAGGAGGCCGCCGCGTCGGCGGAGAAGAGCACCTTGCCCTCCCGGCAGAGCTCCGCCCGGTAGACCACCGTGCCTTTGGCCCGGATGGCCTTGAACTTGACTTCGCCGTGAGTTCCGGAAATTTTACCGGAAGCGACGGGCTTGAAGGTGACCTTGCCGTTCCGGAGCAGACCGCCGGAAATGCGGACGTCGCAGTCCCCGGGAGAGGTGAGCCGCGCCCTGAACGAAAGTTCACCGGGGATCCGGGGATATTCCGGGGCGAGATTGAAGCCGCCCGCGGCGAAGTCCGTGACCTTGTCCGGGACGCCGATCCTGTCGAAGGGGGTCATTGCCATGGAAAAGCGCAGGGATTCCCCCGCCTTGACGGGATAGATGCCCAGTTTGCACTCCACCGTTCCGGTGTACTCATTGCCGGCCCAGTAGTAGATCTCCTTGAGCCGTTCCCAGGGAACGATGAAGGCCAGGCCCCGGTTTGCCGCCTCGATGCCGTACCACCCGGCGGCGATGTCCCGCGCCACCAGCTGGGCCGAGGCGGGGGTCACTTCGACGCCGTTGAGCCCCGGCACGACCCGCCGGTAGCCTTCGGGGACCTGCACCCCGCCGTAGGTCCAGAAGCCCTTGTCGAGGGGGACCACGTTGTCCAGGCCGTTGGTGATGGTGTAGTCGGCCCGGAGCAGACTGGAGTTCTTTTCCAGCGTGAAGACCTTTTCGATCTTCACGTTGGCGAAGAAGCCGCTCTTGCCGAAGCCGGTCATGCGGAGCTGTTTCCGCTCCGGCGTGTCGGCCAGGACTTCAGCCTTGTAGGTGAGGTAGCGGTACATATCCCGGTTGACGGAGCCGCCGGGGTAGAAGCGGTCGTTGAAGAAGGGACCGTAGCCGGAACCGGGGGCGGAGTAGAGGATGAGGTTGCACTTGGCCGACTTGTCGTAAGCGTAGTTCACGGAGCCCGAATAGCGGGGGTCGATGCCGTAGATCACCTGATCGTTTTCGAGGACGAACTGGCCCTCCGCCTGATAGAGCCGGAATCCCGGTTTGGCCGCGGCGGCGAATTTGTCCAGCGGATTGGAGGCGAGAGCGGGCTTCCCGGCGCTCTTGACGACGTCGCCGAAGAATTCGATCTCATTCAGGGCGAGGAACCCCCCCGTGGCGGTGAAGACCACGTCGATGCTTTTGACGGGGGAGTTGTCCTCGGACTTGATCACGGCCGCCATGTTGTGCGGGTCTTCCTTGGGCTTGGTGTAGGGATGGTTCAGCGTCACGGAGCCCATGGGGATCCGGGAACCGTCCTTCTTGACGCCGATGAGCCGGATGGCCTTGATGCCGTAGCTCCGGTGCCAGCGGAAATAGTGGATCTTCGCTTCTGAAAGTTTGACTTCGTCCCGGAAGTTGAAGGTGATGACCACCGGCTGACGCTTGTTGTCCACGTGGCGGAAGAGCACTTTCCCGTAACGGATCTTGCTGCCGTCCACGTTGATCTTGCCGTCGGTGAGCTTGCGGAACCCCGGATCGTCGTTGATACCGGGATTTTTGTCGTCGGCCAGCGTTTTGGCGGTAAAGGTGTAGTTGAACACCGGGAGTTTCGCCGCTCCCAGAGTTGCGGCGGCCAGCAATACCGCCGGAAGAAGATGTCTTGTCATTTTTCAAGCCCTCGCATATTGTTTGTCATTCGGAAAAACTGCTGCCTCAGCGGCAGATGCAGTCGTAGAACGGTGCGGCCTTGGTGGCGTGCTGTTCGGTGGTGTATTCCTTTATGCTGCCCGTGTGGCCGTCCGAATAGACCACGTTCCCGGCGCCGTTGTGGCGGCGGCCGTACTTCTTGGACGTGAGGCCTTTTGCTTCGGCGGTGGAGTACCAGGGGTACTGGGTCGTCCCCGAAATGTAGCCCCCGTTGTCCACGAAGAGCATGGTCTGCGAAAGATGGCGGTGGCGGGTGAGCTTGTTGTCCTGGATGTGGTGTCCGAAGTAGTAGTTGTAGCCGTAGCTGATCTTTACGTCATAAGCGTGTTCCGTGATGAGATTGTAGTAAAGGATCGGCGCGGGGCAGCGGTAGACGAGTGCCGCCTTGTTCTTCGACACGTCGGCGGAGGCGGTGGCTCCCACGTATTTCCAGAAGGGCATGTTGCTGCCGTTGTAGGCCACATAACTGTTTCCCCAGTTGGTGTTGTAGCACCGGAAAAGGTGGTCGTTGTTGTCCTGGGTGTAGAAAGTCATGGCCCGGCCCAGATTGGCAAGGTTGTTGGCGCAGGTGGTGGAGTGGGCGCGGGCCCGCGCCTGCTGCAATGCGGGGAGCAGCATGGCGGCGAGGATGGCGATGATGGCGATGACCACCAGCAGTTCGATGAGAGTGAATACCATGGGGCGCGGCTCGGATTTTTGCATCTTTCTTTCTCCTGTGGTTGGGGAGTTGTGTGGAAAACGACCGGATCTCATGAAAAGACCTTTCTTTACTTTCTTGCGGGGAAACGCCCCTCGAGATAACGGAGCAGGAAGGCCGCCAGCGTCAGGTGTCCCTTCAGGGTCATGTGGACTCCGTCGTCGGGGATGAAGAGGGACTTCGGATCGGGGTGGTGGGCGCACTCCCGGTGGAAATCCAGATACGTGCAGCCGTTGCAGGCGGCGAACTTCCGCATGACGCGGTTGTAGGCGAGGACGTGTTCGGGCATATTGAAGAGGGAGTGCTGGACGCCGATCTCCCGGAGCCTCCGGTTCCGTTCCTCCTGATAGGGGAAGAAGCCCGGCGGCGACGCGATGAAGGTCACTTCCGCCCTGGGCGCGTGTTCCCGGAGCGATTCGAGGATCTCCTGCAGCAGTTCCCGTTCCAGTTCCGGCGGGGTGATGGGGACTTTGTAGTCCGTCCGCCACGGGGCCTTGGTGTCGTTGGCCCCGTAGAAGATGAATATCTCGTCGGGAATTTTCTCCCAGATGGTTTCGAAGTCCTCAAGTCTGTAGGTCCGGGGACGGCCCTGGAGGCGTTTGCACAACCGCGTCAGGTCGTCGCCGCCGATGCCTGCGTTGGTGTAGCTCCAGCTGTCGGGCAGAAAGGATCCTGCGATGTCGGTGTAGTTCCTGCCCGCGTCATAGGCGGTGAGGCTGTCGCCGAAAAAGAGGAGATGCCGGGGCCGGGAACTGAAACGGTGACGGCGCATCTGCTTCAGGAGCGCCGCCGGGGGCGTGGAAACGAAGAGGGATTTCCTCGAGTTGGGGGAACTCCCTATCCCCACGAAACGGAACCCCTCGCCGCCGATGCCGGGGAGCTTCATGGTGAATTCGCCGCGGGGGGCGTCGATGATCTCGGGATCCAGTTCGTTTTCCGCGTGGCCGTAACAGCAGAGGAGCTGCTTCGCCCCCTGACAGCGGAAGCGGATCTCCTCCCCCGTCAGGGCCGCGATATGGGGCCGGTCGAAGACGACTTCGTGAATGGGCTCCGGGTAGTACAGGGAGATCCCGGTGATGTCGGCGTACCCCTCGAGGATCTCGAAGCAGACCGAATCGTTGATGGAGGCCCGGTGATCCTCCACCGTCCCTTCGAAGCGGAACTCCTGAAACTCGTCGGCAAGCTCATATTCGGGCGTGGTCACGACCTGAAACTCCGTTTCGTTCCGGAAACAGGAAAGGCGCCACCGCAGGCCCGCCCGGAGCCTGCCGTTCCCCCGTGCGCGGAACTTGAAGACGAAGCTTCCGTGCCAGGGGAAGACGCTGTCCGGGTCGGCGTGGATCTGGTTGTCCACGTCGAAGCCGTGGCGGAGGATCCCCCCCGTGAGGCGGCAGAAGTTGGGCGGCCCGGTCAGGACCTCGGCGTTCCCCTTGCCCGAGTGGCGGAAAAAGGAAAGCCCCTGGCCGAAACAGCTGTTCCGGATGAGATTGTTCTCCGCCAGAGGCGGTATGGAAAAGCGGCGTGCCATCATAGACTCCTTATTTTCTGCAAAGACTTGCCGGGCACGAAGACCGCTTCCACGGTGCGGACCCGGTTGAGATCGGAAATGCCGTGCTCGAAGTGTTCGAGCAGCAGCTCCACGGCTCCGGCGCCGATGGCCTTGAACTGCTGTTCGACCGTGGCGAGAAAACCGTCCTTCAGGATCCCGTCGAACCCGGCGAGCTTCACATCTTCCGGTATCCGGATCCCCCGTTTTTTCAGGATCGTGCAAAGCTCCATGGCGTAGGCGTCGTTGCCGCACCAGAAGGCGTCGGGGAGCGGCTTTCCCGCATCGACGAGACCCAGAACTTTTTCTTCGAGGGGACGCCCCGATGCGCTGGAGAAAGTCCATTCGGGGGCGATCTCCAGCCCGGCTTCTTCGAATATCCGTCCCATTATGAGATGCCGCCGGTGAACCGAGTAGTCGAAGGTGCCCGGATTGTCGTTTCCGGAGCCTGCGTAGACGATCCCCACCTTGCGGCAGGAGCACTCGAGCAGGGCCTGCGCAAGCTCTTTCCCCGCGGCGGTGAAGTCGCTGTATACCGAACCGATGTGGGGCAGTTGCGAGGTGCCCGAAATGAATATCTGCGGCAGCCGGGTGCAGCGGAAGACCGTTTCGAGGGGCGTGTCCACGGGGTTTTCCCGGCCTCCCAGGTGGATGATGCCGATGAGCTTGTGGAAGTTGCTGTCGATGAAACTTTTCACCTCCGCTTCCGGCGTTCCCGGCGCGGGGATCTGCAGCATGAACACCGAACACGCCAGCTCCGCCGCCCGGTCGAAGATCCCTTTCAGATACCGCAGGGCGGAGCCGTTGTTCCGCTCCGTGTAGACCGAAAAGGGCTCCGGCAGCAGGACCCCGATGGAAGGGAAGGCCCCCGCCAGCAGACGGCGGGCCTGGGGGACCACGGCCAGCTGACGGTTGGGGCCGCTTGTGACGATCCCGTCGTTGATGAGCGTTTCGTAGGCCCGGTGGACCGTGGCCCGGTTCAGATTGAGCGTTCCGCACAGCGAGCGTTCCGAAGGCAGACGGCTGATCCGGCAGCTTCCCGTGTCGAGGATACAGCGGCGCAGCTGGCCCGCCAGCTGAATGTGCAGCGGCTCCCCGGAATACCGGTCGAGCCTTATGTTCGTGCAATCCATTCGAAACCGCCCTTTTTATTAGTGGTATGCTTTACAATACCACGGCAAGAGGGCAAAGTCAAGCCCCGTTTCGAACTTTTTCGGAAAAAACTTTCGGGGGCCGGCGGAGCCTTCAGGGGAGCCGTTTGCGTTCGCCCATGGCGGGCAGGAGGAGCGGGATCTGCGCTTCGCGGGCGAGGGCCCGGACCTTGTTGACGGATTCGTAGTAGGGGTGCATGGCCAAATCGAAGACGCCCCAGTGGATGGGGAGCAGCATCCTCCCCCGGAGCTCCTTGAACTCCCGGATCACCTGCTCGGGGAAGCTGTGGTTGTCGGGCCAGAGAGGATTCCAGGCATCGATTTCCAGACAGACCAGATCGAAGGGGCCGTAGTCCCGGCCGATGGCGGCGAAGTGACTGCCGTAGCCGCTGTCCCCGCCGAAGAAGATCTTGCGCCCTTCACGCTCGAAGCTGAAGGAGCTCCACAAGGTGGCGTAGCGGTCCTTGAGGCCCCGTCCGGAAAAATGGCGGGCGGGGTGGCAGACGATCTTCACCCCCGCCACCGTGGCGTAGCTGTTCCAGTTCATTTCGATGATCCGTTCCTTCGGGATCCCCCAGCCCCGGAGCCGGGCTCCCACGCCGAGGGAGGTGACGATGGGGAATTTTTTGTTCCGGAAGGCGCGGATCGTCTCGTATTCCAGGTGGTCGTAGTGGTCGTGGGAAATGACGACGAAGTCCAGTTCCGGGATCTCCTCGCGGGGCAGGGGGGAGGGCACCGCCCGCCGGACCGCGCCGGGAACGGGGGCCGCGTTGCCGAAGACCGGGTCCACCATGAAGCGGCGTCCGCCAAGTTCGAAGATCAGGGAGGAGTGCCCGAGCCAGCAGACGTTGAAGAACTCCGGCTTGGCGGGGAAACTCCCCTTGAGCAGTTCCACCCGCGGATAGGGCTGTTTGGGCGCGTGGGATCTCTCGAAGATGAAACGGAAAAATCCGGCCCCTTTGGAAATTTTCTTGTGGTCCAGCACCACCGGGTCCAGATTGAGGAACTTGCCGTCCTTGAAGTTGGGGAGCTTGCTGAAACGGGCGATCTCCTCCGCATCGGGCACGTCGCCGATCCGGGTCGATATATGACACGAGGTCCCCCCGATGACGCCCCCCGCCGCGATTGCCGTCCACAAGAGGATCTTCATCACCAGTCCTTTTTTGGAGCTCCTGCCCTTTTCTTTCTTGCCGGAAGCCATGAGAAGCGTGTCAGCCTTTCTTCTTCCGCAGGGGGAAGTCGGGAGCACTCCAGCCGCACCGGCAGTCCAGGGATTTGTGCAGTTCGGCCATGAGCACGATGATCTCTTCCAGCTCCTCGGACGAAAAGACCGACATCACCTGCCGGATCAGTTCGAAATAGGGCTGCTCGATCTCTTCCAGGATCGCCTCGGACTTCGGCGTGAGTTCCAGAAGGAAGCAGCGGCGGTCCGCCGTCGACCGGACCCGCCGGAGCAGTCCGGCGCTCTCCATCCGGTCCGCCAGCCCCGTCAGGTCGGATTTGTCCACCATCAGCTGTTCGCTGAGCTCCTTGGGCATCACCGGCCGCCCGGCGTACTTCAGCCGCATCAGCACCTTGAACTGGGTTTCCGTGGCGCCCTTGTTGCGGAAAAACTGCCGGGCCGCGTTCTTCTGCATCAGCCCCGCGTTCCACAGGGCGTACCACGCTTCGAGCTGGCGGCCCTGCTCCTGTACTTGTGTATCGTGTTTCACGATCTTCTCCTCCTCGCGCATGACTGTAATATAGCACCGTTAAGTTGGTATGTCAAGGCGTTTTTGCTCTTTTCTTCCCTTGACAAATGGAAGCGGACGGTCTATATTATGCCTGTAATGCAATCATCCGGGAGGAATTCGGACCATGAGAAGCGATACCATGAAATCGGGGCTGGAGCGGGCCCCCCACAGATCCCTGATGCATGCCACCGGCATCGGAAGCCAGGAGATCGGACGACCCTTCATCGGCGTCTGCAACTCCTACACCAACATCGCCCCCGGCCACTGCCACCTGAACAAGGTGGGCGAGATCATCTGCGCCGAGATCCGGGCCGCGGGGGGCGTCCCCTACGAATTCAACACCATCGCCGTGTGCGACGGCATCGCCATGGGCCACACGGGCATGAAGTACTCTCTGCCCAGCCGCGAGATCATCGCCGACAGCGTGGAGATCATGGGCATGGCCCATCCCTTCGACGCCATGATCTGCATCCCCAACTGCGACAAGGTGGTCCCCGGCATGCTCATGGGTGCCATGCGGCTGAACATCCCCACCATCTTCGCTTCCGGCGGGCCCATGATGCCGGGCAAAAGGTATCCTTTCATCAAGGGGGAAACGGACCTCATCAGCGTCTTCGAAGGGGTCGCCGCCCGGACCACGGGCAAGATCACCGACGCGGAGCTCGAAGCCCTCGAATGCGACGCCTGTCCCGGACCGGGCTCCTGTTCGGGCATGTTCACCGCCAACAGCATGAACTGCCTCTGCGAGGCGCTGGGCTTCGCGCTCCCCGGCAACGGGACGCTCCCGGCGGTCTCCGAGGAACGGAAGGTCTTCTGGCACAAGGCCGCCCGGAGAGCGGTGGAAATGGCCCGCGATCCCGAAGCGCTTCCCGCCCGCGCCTATGTGACGGAGCGCAGTCTGCTCAACGCGCTGGCTCTGGATATGGCCATGGGCGGCAGCTCCAACACCGTGCTCCATACTCTCGCCGTGGCCTCCGAGGCGGGGGTGAAACTGGACTTGAAACTCATCGACGAAGTGAGCCGCAAGACGCCCAACATCTGCAAGATGTCGCCTTCCGGGATCTGGCACATGACCGATCTGCAGAAGGCGGGGGGCGTCATGGCGATTCTGAAGGAGATCAGCCGCGTACCCGGTCTGCTGGCGGGGGAGGCCCCCACCGTTTCCGGCAAGACGCTGGCGGAGGAATACGCCGATTCTCCCGCTCCCGACGGCGAAGTCATCCGCACTCTGGAAAATCCCTACAGCAAGTCGGGCGGATTGGCCGTCCTCTTCGGCAATCTGGCTGAAAAGGGCTCCGTGGTCAAGGCCACGGGCGTGGCTCCCGCCATGCTGACCCACCGGGGCCCGGCGGTGATCTTCGAAAGTCAGGAAGAGGCCTGCGAAGGGATCCTCGCGGGGAAGATCAAACCCGGCGACGTGGTGGTCATCCGCTACGAAGGGCCCAAAGGCGGCCCCGGCATGCAGGAAATGCTGGCCCCCACCAGCTACATCATCGGGAGCGGGCTGGGCGAAAGCGTGGCCCTCATCACCGACGGGCGCTTTTCCGGCGGCACCCACGGAGCCTGCATCGGCCACGTGAGCCCCGAGGCCGCCGCGGGAGGAACCATCGCTCTGGTGGAGCAGGGGGACATGATCGCCATCGACATCCCCAACCGCACCCTCGTGCTGGAGGTCCCCGCCGAAGTCCTCGCCGAGCGCCGCAAGAACTGGATGCCCCGCGTCCGGAAGCTCTCGGGCTATCTGGAACGCTACTCCCGCAACGCCACCAGCGCGGATACGGGCGGCGTGCTCAAGTAAGTTACCCTCAACCCTTAACCAACATAAGGAAAAAGAACCATGAAAAAATCGTTGTTGCTCCTTGCCGGGATCGCCGCCGTGACCCTTTCCGCCGCCGGGTTCAAATCCGGCTCACGGGCCGTCGCCTACAAGATCGACAAGGCGAACAACTCCGTGACCGTGATCTCCGCGACCGCCTACGATCCCAAGAAGCCCGAAGGGGAGTGCGTCCACACTCTTCAGTGGGACAAGGGGACCGTCTTCGCCAAAGTGAGCGCTCCCGCCCTTTCGTCCATCACGCCGGGACGGGTGGGCATCTGCTTCCTTTCCGCCTCCGAGGCGGCCAAGGCGGCCAAGGGGCAGGTCTTCCGCTGCGGCAGAGTCGAATTCGAACCCGACTACAAGGGCAAGACGGGCTTCATCGGCAAACAGAAGCTGGCGACCCCGGTCTTTCCGCCCAAGAAGGGCAACTTCGCCGAAACCGAGATCGACGGTAAAAGGGTCAGATTCAGCCCCGGAAGGATCATGGTCTTCACCAACGGGACGATCGACGATGTCCGGGTCGGCGAGAACCAGCTGCGCATCTGGGGCAAGGAGCAGAACGGCAAGTTCGTAATCTCCCGCGTGGAGATCAACCCCGCGCCGAAATTCGACCGGGATCCGAAGCTGCCCGACGTGCTGGTCGCAGGCGACTCCATCAGCATGAACTACGAAAAGGCCCTCATCGCCGCGCTGAAGGGCAAGATGAACTGCCGCCGCATCGAAGGCAACTCCGGCGACAGCAACCGGGGCAACGAGGCCCTGCGCCTCTGGCTGGGCGAGCTCCCCGGGAAGAAGAACCGTTGGACCGTGGTGGTGCTGAACCACGGACTCCATGACCTCAAGCAGAAGTCCGACCCCAAGACCAAGGTCTTCGATCCCAAACATCAGGTGGAGCCCGACGTCTACGCGAAGAACATCGACCGGCTGCTGAACTACCTCACTTCCAACAACTACAAGGTGGTCTGGTGCACCACCACCCCCGTGCCGGGGAGCTCCTACGGCGCCTATTCCCGGCGCAAGGACGAGGATCTGGTCTACAACAAGGTCCTGGAGCCGGTGCTGAAGAAGTATCCGCAGGTGACGGTGTGCGACTTGAACAAGGTGGTCCGGAATTCCTCCGTCTACGACGAATGGCGCAAGGGCACCAACGTGCACTTCAAGGAAGGTCCCGAAAGGGAGCTTCTCGGCAAGGCCGTGGCCGAAGCGGTCCTCAAAGCCGCCGGCAAGTAAAAACGAGAGCAGGGGAGGGCGGGTCTCCATGCGGAACATCCTCATGATGTGGGCGGTGTTCGCCGCCGCCCTGAGCCTTTGGGGCAACGTGGGCGTTTTCCGCGGCGGCGGGCAGACGCCGGTCCTCGAAAAGAGCGCCGAGGTGCAGATGGTGGAGGAAGAGGTCGTCATGCGCCCCCGGCGCGGCGATTTTCCCGTGGACGATTCCCTGCGCAATCTCGACCGCATGGATTTTTCCTGCCGCTTCCTGCTCCGCAATCTCGCCGACAAGCCGGTGAAGCTCTCAGTCGGGTTTCCCGTTTCCGCCGAGGGGGTCTCCTCCCCTGTCTCCGGGAAAGCCGCTTTGAAGCGTTTCCGTTTCGTCGCCAGGACCAAAGACCGGACCTTCCCGGTGCGCTTCGTTCCGCATGACAAAAAGCGCAAGTTCAGCAACATCTTCCTGTGGGAGATGTCCTTCGCCCCCAAAGAGGAGGTGACGCTTTTCGTCACCTACACCATGGAAGGCTACCGCGGACTGGCCGTCACGCTGAAAGGGCAGAAATTCGAGAATCGGCCCTACCTGGACAGATACGGCGAAATCTGCATGCTGGCGGTCGGGCAGTTTCAGACCTACGTGACGGGGACCGGTTCCTGCTGGGCGGGGAAGATTGAAAAGGCGGTGTTCCGCTATTATCCCTTCGCTTTCGAAGCGTATTTGAAAAAACGCGGCAGCAGCGAGGAGTCCGCCGGAGCGCGGAAGCGCCGTATGGAGGATATCAAAAAACATCCCGACGACTACAGCCGCCGGCTGGGCAGCCAGAAGCGTTTTTTTCGGGTGTGGACGCCCGCTCCCGATGAATGGAAGCTCGTTCCCGGCAAAAAACGGAACGAGGAATCTTATTTGGAGCTGGTGAGAACTCCCTTCACGCCCGCTCCCGGCGACAAGATCTCCATCGGGTACGTGTTTCCGCTGCTCCCCGAAAACATCGAGGATTTCGAAGCCTGGTGCAGGGCCCGGAAGAAAAGTCTGGGAATCATGAACAAGATCCCCTTCACCCCGGCGCTCCGCCGGGAACTGGCGGACATCATCCTCGAGTCCTGCGGCATCGAAACGGGCAATCCGGCCGTCCGGGAGTACTTGAAGGAGCAGGTCTGGTATCCAGTCAAAAATCCGCCGCCGATCGACAAGGCTTACAAGGAGTATCTGCAGAAGCTCCCGCGCCCCTGACGCGGCGGTAATTCGGAGCCGCCGTCTATTTTACCTGAAGCAGCTGGTCCCAGTCGGTGGTGAAGGCGTCCGAAAGGCGCTCCCGCTTCATTTGCCAGGGCTTGCCGATCCCTTCGCCCAGGGTGAAGAGCGTTCCCCGTCCGAAGCGGGCGTTGATCTTGTCCACCACTTCGAAGATCCCGGCGTCTCTTCCGGGGGGCGGGGCGAAAAGGTCCCCCGCCGTGCCCGGCGTTCCCGGTTCGAGGCCGAAGAAGAGCACTCCCGACTTCTTGTATCTCCGGCCCGGCAGAAAGAGTTCCTTCAATTTCGGACGCAGAAGTTTCATCATCCTGCCCGGGGCGTTTTCGGGGGAGGGGAAGACGAAGGAAAAGGCGCTGTTCCCCCCGGCGAGAGGAAGGGGGTCGTATTCCGGATAGTATTGGAACCAGACCTGGATCCCCGCCGCGGTGAGTTTCTCTTTACGGAGTTTTTCCGCCGCTTTGGCGGTGTAGGAAGCCACCGATTCCTCCAGGTCGCCCAGCTCCGTCACCGGGTGTCCGAAGGAACGGGAGCAGGTGATGCTCTGGGAAGGCTCTTCCGGGAGCCGGTCCTCGATGCAGGAGATCCCCCGGAGCTCCATGACGGTCCGGGCCAGCGTCACGGAGTGGCGCTTTCTGATTTCTTCGGGCTCCTGCCGGGCCAGATCCAGCGCGGTGCGGATCCCCGATTTTTCCAGTTTCGGGGCCAGACGGCGGCCCACGCCCCACACTTCGCCCACGGGGAGTTCCGCCAGACACGCCGAAGGATCGTCGGGCATGACGAAGACGCCGGAAGGGCTTTTCTTGCCTTTGTGATTGGCGATCTTGGCCAGTGTCCGGGTCGGGGCGAAGCCTATCCCGCAGGGGATCCCGGTCCACTTGAGCAGCGTTTCCCGGATCTTCGCCCCGAATCCCTGCCAGTCCGTCCCCGCGGGGAACTGCGGGAAGATGAAGGCTTCGTCGATGGAATACTGCTGCACTTCGGGGACGAACTCCCGGAGCACGGCGATGATCCTGCGGGACATGTCCCCGTAGAGGGCGTAGTTGCTGGAACGCAGGAGAAGTCCGTACCTTTCGATCAGAGGCGCCAGCTGAAAGAGGGGCGTCCCCATGGGGATCTTCAGGGCCTTGAACTCGTTGGAACGGCTGATGCAGCAGCCGTCGTTGTTCGAGAGCACCGCCACGGGTTTCCCCTCGAGGGCCGGGTCGAAGACCCTTTCGCAGGAAACGAAGAAATTGTTGCCGTCGACGAGCCCGATCATTTCGAGGGGGGCGGTCCGAAGCGGTGGATGCAGGCGGTGACGACGCCGAAAAGCCGCAGCTCCATCCCTTCCGAAAAGCGGATCGGCTTGAATTTCGGATTGGCGCTTTCGAGGCGCACCCCCGTTTTGTCCCGGCGGAAGAACTTGACGGTGAACTCGTTGTTCACCGCCGCGATGACGATGGAGCCGTCTTCCGCTTCGAGGGCGCGGTCCACCACCAGGATGTCTCCGGGCCGGATCCCCGCCCCCGTCATGGATTCCCCCGCCGCGCGGACGAAATAGGTGGCCGCCGCGTGGCGCACCAGAAGCGTGTTCAGATCGAGGGGCGACTCCATGTACTGCTCCGCGGGGGAGGGGAACCCGCAGACGGCGGGGGACTCCATCAGGGGCGGCAGTTCTTTTTGGGGAGCGGACTTTCCGGACATGGCCGTGTATCTTTCTTTCAGAAGTACCCGCAGGCCCGGAGCAGCGTTTCGTGGACCAGCAGTTCGTGTTCCGCCGGGAAAGGATTTTGAATCTCTCCCCGGACGATTCTGGCGAACTCCTTGAGCTGGGAACCGTAGCGGCTGTTCAGCATGCCGCAGGGGACTTGCCGCGTCCCGGCGGGGTAGGGGCCTTTGGGGTGCTTCAGCGTCAGCCGGACCGAAAGGGGATCGGTGTAGTACCTCTGAAATTCGATGGGGCACACTTCGACGGTCCCCTCCGTGCCGCAGACGATGAGCCGCCGGTGCTTGTAGCCTTCGATCTCGGCCACGGAGACCCGCACCGTGGCGGTGGCAGTCGGGTACTCCAGCACCGCAAGGCCGTTGTCGATGAGGTCGTCGTCGCGTGTCCGCTTCATGAAGGGCGTGACCTTTTCCGGTTTTCCCAGCATGGAGACGACGAGGTCGATCAGGTAGCCCGCGAAAATGTACATGGCGCCGCCTTTGAACTTTGCCAGCCACTTGCGGTACTCCGGGTTTTCGCTGTCGTTCCGGCTCATGACGGCGTGGATCTCGAAGACTTCTCCCAGCCAGCCCTGTTTCACCGCGTCGATGCAGAAGCGCAGCGCGGGATTGTAGCGGTAGACGTAGGCCTGCTGAAAGGCGAGGTTCCGTCGGGTGCACTCGCCAAGCAGGCGGCGGAAGAGGGCCCAGTCCTCGCCGCCGGGTTTGTCCATGTGAATGTGGAGATCCCGTTCCGCGCAGCGCAGGGCCGTGGGGCAGAGGTCGAAGCCGTCCGTTTCCACGGCCACGGCTTCGAGGCCGGGAACGGCAAAAAGCTCCTCTTCCGTCATGAAGGGGAGTCCCTTGTACGCGGCGAGCCCCGAGCGTTTTTCTTTCCACACGGGGTCGGACTCCACCACGCCGACCACCTCGAAAAGGTCGTTGAGTTCCCGCAATGCGACCATCTTTTCGGAGCCGTGGTTGTGTCCGATGCCGATCTGGCCGATCTTTATTTTTTTCATCAAGTCATTCCTTTCGAGGGTAGGCCATTTCCGTAATTATCCGTTCTCATCCGTCTCCGTTAATATAACCGCAGGTCGGCACTTTTTCAACGGCAGGGCGCTTTTTTTGCAGAAAAAAATGCCTTGAATTTCAGTTCCGGAAGTGCTATATTAGGGAACCGCTTTCGAAAGAGCGGCGTACAGATCAAGGAAATTTTCTGATGAAACATGAACTTCTGCTGGTGACCGGCCCCGGCGGCGACGCCCAGGGCTGGGGGAATATGCATGTTACCGAAATTCTGAACCAAACCGTCAACGAGATCGGCGTCGAGTGTTCCATCGCCTTCGTCCGCAATCGGGCGGAGTTCGACGCGGTCATGGATAAAAGCACCTGCGACATGGTGTGGAGCTCCCTCTATTACCTTTCCGAAAAGGAGGCCATCGTGGGGATCCCCGAAGAGGCGGAATGGGTCTCCGACCTGCTGGATGCGAGAGGCATCCCCTATATCGGTTCCAGCGCCCAGACCATGAAGGACATGATCTTGAAATACCGGACCCACGAGATCATGGAAAAATCGGGCGTCCTCGTTCCCTTTCACGTGCTCGTGGAGCCGGGCGCGCCCATCCCTGCGAACGTGCCCTTCCCGGCCTTCGTCAAGCCCAACGGGGAGTCCCGTTCGGTGGGCATTTCCGACCGCAGCGTGGTGAATACCCCCGAAGAGCTGGCCGCGCAGGTCGCGTGGGTCCATCATGAGCTGGGGCAGGGAGCGCTGGTCGAGGAATACCTGCCGGGCGAGGAGTACACCGTCCTCATGCTGGGGAACGGAGAGCATCAGGAGATCCTGCCCGGCAAGGTCACGGTGGATGAGAGCCATTACGGAAAATACAGGATCCTCCGCAGCGACCTGCGGGGGGTGGGGCTGACCAAAGTCTCCATTCCCACGGAGCACGCGGAAGAGGCGGCGGAGCTGATGCGCAAAGCCTGCAGCGCCCTGAAGTGCATGGACCATGTCCGCGCCGACATGCGCGTGGGTGCCGACGGACGGCTCCGCATCATCGAAGTCAACGGCATCCCGGGCCTGAAGCCCGTCAAGAGCTGGAGCCCCCAGATCTTCTCGCTCTACCACCCGCAGGGCTCCCCCGAGGCGGACTACCGCGAAATGATCCGCGCCATCCTCATCTCCGCTTTCGCCCGCATCGGAAAACCGCTCTGAAACGTTTTCCGGCGGTGCGGATGAAAAAAATCCGGGGACGGCATTGTATAAAGGGTATAACCCCCAAGCGAAAGGAGATGTTTTCGTGGCCAGACTGTTTACTCTCAGCAAAAAAGGCGGCAACAACGGAACTCTTTGGAACGGCGCTCACCCCGAGAAGTTCTTTCCCGTCATCCACCGCGAAGGCGTGAAGACCATTTGGGACGTGCGGCGCACTCCCAACGGCCAGTACGGCTGCTTCTTCGACACGGACATTTTCAAGTTCTGCTGCCGTCATGAGAACATCGTTTTCGAGTGGCGGCTCGACCTCGCCCCCGCCAAGGAGGTCTTCACCGCCTGCAACAACGAGAATTGGGACCTGCTGACCTACGCCAAAGCCTATTTCACGCCGCAAGTTCTCGCCGCCCTCGACGCGGTCAAGAGCGCGGAAGAGATCGACGGCGTGGGGATCCTCTGCGCCGAACAAGAGCTGTACAACTGCCACCGCCTGCTGATCGCGGAGTATTTCAAGGCGAAATTCCCCGAGATCCAGATCAAGCACTTGGGCTTGGCCTACGACCGCAACGGAGATGAAAAGAACGCCGTCCCGCGTGCGGTGATGTACAACACGCGCAACTACATTTCGCAGCTTGTCGGCCGACCGTAGGCGCCGCGGCTCTCAGATCGTTTTTTCCGGACCGGTTGTGCCGGAAGCTTCGGCACTCCGCCGGCTGCACCGGAGCCACAGCCGGGCGATGGCGAACAAGGGGTTGTGTCCCAGATACTCCCGGCAGGGGGCCTGGAAGGGGCCCTGCTTGCGGAAGACTTTAGCCTGCGGGCCGGAATTGGGATCGTAAAACTCCCACAACGCTCCCGTGCGGCGGAACTGCAGCAGCGTATCGTCGAGCAGTCGTTCGGCGATCTCCGCCGCTTCGGCGCGGAATCCATACCGTTCGAGTCCGAGAAGGGCGCAGAGCGTGATGCTGTTCCAAGCGGGCCCCCGCCACATGCGCAGCTCGAAAAGCGGCTCGTCGGCGGCCACGAAGGGGAGAGGATGGGGCGTCAGGAATCTTCCGGGCGTCATCAGCTGTTTTGCGACACTGGCCGCCTGTTCGGGCATGGCCGCACCGCTGAAAAGGGGCCAGATGCCGCTCAAAGTGCGGTAAAGCATCCGTCGTTCGATCAGGTAGGGATCGTGGAAAAATCCCGTTTCCTCACAGAAACAGCGGGTCCGGAGAAACGAATCCAGTTCCGCGCACTTTTCGTCATATTCCTCCGCGCCGGGACGGTTCAATTTGCGCAGATAGCGCCGGGCCGCGTCGCAGAGCAGACGCACGTGCGCCGTGGCATCGAGACAGGGAAACTTCCCGCGTTCGGCGATCAGTTTCGCCTGAAGGCTTTCGTCCACTCCGCTTTCCCAGCGGCCGTTGAGGACGTCGCAATAGAAAAATCCCCCGCCGTCGGCCCGGCGCTCCCTCTCGAACCATCCGATCTGCCGCAGCAGGGGGCCGACAGCGGCTTCGATGATTTCCGTCGAGCCGGTCGTTTCCGCATGGCAGTCCACGGCGACGGGCCAGAGGGGCGGGAAGGAGGATTCGGACGAGCAGATGACCTCCATCGCATGGTTGCGGTACATCACCCCCTGCATGAAGCCGTCGGCCCGGCAAAAAGCGAACTGATTGAGCAGCTGACGCCGGGTGTGGTCGGGCAAGACCGGGCAGCTGTCGAGCAGCGCGAAGATCAGGTCCCAGTGGCCGAAAGCGATGTTGTAGCAGTATCCGGGCCCGATGGACTCCACCGGATAAGGCGCGGGGGCCATAGGCTCCTGCATCGAAAGCTCATGCAGCAGCGCGCCGTGGCGCAGGATATCGTGCCAGCGGCTGAATTCCGGACGTTCCGCCTCTTCCAGAAGCGGCTGAAACAGCATTTGCGTACTCATACAGAAACTCCCTTTCCTCAGAAAAAGTTGATTTCGCCGATCGTTTGGACACAATATAGCATCCTTTTCGCAAATGTCAAGGGGCGAACATGGAGGCGGCGAGGGCCCCGGCTTGGGGTTGAAACGGCCGCCGACCTTTTGGGCGCGTGGGGGGCGACCACCGGCGCTTGGTGAGAAGCATCTCTCAGCCGAGAAAAATGAACCGCCTCAAAACTATGAATACTATGAATACTGTGAATACTGTGCAAGCGGCCAGGCAACTTGCGGCGAACGCCACCGCAGGCCCCATGTGCGCTTACACACCTCGGCCTATCCGGCCTATTGGCCAATCGCCGGCCGCGTCTATTTGCGAGCCGACGTTCGGTTGGTCTTCAGGTCGTTGAGTTCGTCGAATCCGATGATGTGCAGATCGAGTTTCCTGGCGTGGGCGAGGAGTTCGTCCAGCCATTCCGTGGGCATGCCGATCCGGCCGGCCCGGGCGCCGGGGGCGATGTTGTGCGAGAAATAGACCACCAGACTCCCCGTTGCGGCGGCGTGTTCCAGTTCCTTTTTCAGCACGGCGAGGTCGCTCTTGTAGTAAGTGCCGATCCCCGTCCCGCCCAGATAACACTTTTCGGGCAGCTCCTTCAGGGGATAGTACAGCGTCTTTCCGGCGGGCCCGCGCCCGGCGCGGAAGTGGTCGAAGTACGGTGAAAGCATCCGGTCGCCGGCCTCGTCCCGGCGGTTGTTGGGATACGCGAAGCTGCGGATCTCGAGCCCGTATTTCCGGCAGGCTTCCAGCTGGGGTTTTATCTCTTCCTCGATGTACTTCGCCTCGCCATGTTTGTGGATGAACGGGATGACGTCGCGGTGATGCAGGCTGTGGAGCCCGACCGTATGTCCGGCGGCTTTCAGCTTCTTCATGACTTCGGCCTTTTCGGGCGTGATCTTCCCCACCACGAAAAAGGTGGCGTGGGCGTCATATTTCTCGAACAGGGGCATCGCCTTGAGCCAGTTGGGGCCGTGATAATCGTCGAAGGTGAAGCAAACCGCGCCGCGCCGGGCCGAAGCGCATCCGGTCAGGAAACAGACACATGCGGCGACCGCCAGAAACCATTTCTTCATAGAACTTTTCCTTTTTATTGAGAACAGGGCAGGGCCGTCGGGCGAAGGAATGAAACGGCATCTCGCTTCCCCGATAAGATGGGCCCGCACTGTTCGAGTTGTTCTTCATCTTTCATTCCGGGAGCCCCGGAACGAGAATTCCGATGAAAAACGACACCAGAATGACTGCCGTCACCATGTAGCATGAAATTTCTTTGGGAATATCGGCGTTCCCGCACACCAAATAAGTGAACTTTACCAGCATGTAGAGCAGCGTCAATATGCCGATGAACATGATTTCCGAGAGATTGGCCAAAGTCTTGCCGAAGCCGATGCCGTACTTGTCCGACAGATAAAATCCTTCTCCCCAGGCCAGAAAAGTGATGGGATATAAGAATATGTCATGGTATGGAATTTTTACCTTCTTCTTCATCGAAAGGAGACAATACACGATGAAGACGACCAGCGAGATCGCATGGAACGACAGCAGCTTCAGCAGCGGGAAAATAATATCGTAACTCATGACGGACCTCCCTTGTCCGAATCAGGCGAAGGAGACTGCGCCCGCGTCGGTGACGGTCAGCGTGGCAGTCCCGCCGACGCGGATGACCGCGCCGGGCTCCTTGTGGCCGAATTTGAAGCCGCAGCACACCGGGCCCGGCACTTTTTGCGCGTAATCCCGGAAAATTTCCGGAAGGTATTCCGGGGAGCCGCACGATAAGAACGTGCCGAAAACCAGTCCGCCGAGCGTTTGCAGGATCCCGCACTGTTCCAGCTGGGTCAGGTCGCGTTCGACCTGGTACGCGTCGGCGCCGATGGATTCGATGACCAGTATGGTCCCCGTCAGGTCGGGCATCCACGGGGTGCCGATGAGGGACATCAACAGCAGCAGGCAGCAGGGAACGACGGGAGCGGTCACGGAGCCCGCCTTGATCCCCTGAAGGGGCGCGTCATCCGTGGGGCAAACGACCTTTCCCGCCACGCAGTCGCGGAGCGCTTTGGCGGAGCAGTCGAGTTCCTCGGGTGTGAGAGCCCCTCCGAAACTGGACTCCGCCATGCGGCCTGCGATGCCGTTTTTGAAACCTTTGCCCCAGGCGGCGAGCAGGAACCCCGTCATGTCGCTGTACCCCACCACGGGGATGTTGCGTCTGAAAAGCAGCTCCCAGTCGATATATTCCAAGGTCCGCACTGCCCCCACGCCGCCGCGGATGGCGAAGAGCAGATCGATGGACTCATCCGCGAGCAAAACGTTAAAACTTGCGGCCCGCTCCTCGTCGCGCCCGGCGAAAAAACGGTATTCCCCGCCTTCGGGGAGACTTACTATATAGTTTACCCCCATGGCGTCGAGGCGCTTCAGCGCGGTCGCGAAGTAATCCTTCCCCTGATTCCCGAGGCTCAGCGGGAAAAGTCCGACCTTGCGGATGTTTTCGGGAAAAAGCTGCGACATGATGCAGATCCTATCGTCACTTGTCCAGCTCGACCAGCTCCACGTGGTCGATCCAGCATCTGCCGGAGTTCTTCGTGAAGAGGAAGAAGGCGATGTGGGGTTTGTGCGCGGTGCCGAACTTCGGGGGCGCGCGGAACACCACCACGAACCGCCGCCACTTGTGGGTCCCCACGAGCATGTTCGTCGGGCGGTCGAACAGGGAAAGGTTCTTCACGTCGCCCCCGCCGAAGCGGATCGAGGCCCGGAGCCCCGGTTTCATATCTTCGCTTTTTACGTAGAAGCTGACCCGGTAGCGGTGTCCCGGCTGGATGGGGATCTGCTGTGAGGCATAACGGGTTTCCCCCTCCAGACGCAGGGAGCTTCCTTTGGTCATGAAGACCTCCTTTTCCGGGAAGACCTTCCTGCCGACGCTCCACGCGCCGATGCGGAATTTGCTCTGCCCTTGGTCGAAGTCGCCGCACTGGATCAGATTGACCGGTCCGGGTTCTTTTTCAAGCTGGATGAAGCCGCAGTATTCGGGGGTGTTCTTGAGTTTCGGATACCACACGTAGGTAACGGTCCCGACCTTCTTTCCTGCGAGGACGCGCCGCCGGGTGAAATTGCCGACGATTTTTTTCTTCCCGGCAAGTTCCGGCATGGCTTTGCGCGGGATGCGGACTTCGGCGGTCCACATTTTCCCCGGAAAAACTCGCGTTTTCACTTCGAAGCCCGTGTCGTACTTCGAATCGGTCTTGAAGAGCGTGTTCTTGAGGTCGCACTTGACGCCGTTCGAATCGAACATGAACTGATAGATGATCTGACTGGAAAGCTCCGGCGCGAGGAAGATCTCGGCGCAGTTGTCCATCCAGATTTCCGAGTCCTCATCTTTTCTTCCGGGGGAAGCCTGCATCGAAGCGGTCTCGGGTTCATCGGCTTCGAGCCCGAAGTAGAAGAAATCCTTGTCCTGCAGCATCTTCACACGGGTTTGGACTTCGACCTTGGCGGAAGAGGCGTTCCTCTTGAAGGGGTTCACGTTCAGCCAGACAGCTTCCGCGTTTTTCCAGGCGGGCTCGTCGAGATTCCCGTCGAGGGTGATCCCGGCTGCATCGGCGGCGTTGAGCGTCCATGCGCTCCGGTCGAAGGCGTCGAGCTGGAAATCCCTGGCCGCACCGACCACGGGGGTCCAGATCTCCCGACGGATGAATTTGACCCGTTTCAGGGCCTCGGGATCGGAGGCCGCCGCCTTTTCCGCCTGATCCAGCAGTTTGCCGATCTCGGCGATCTTTGCCGGCGAATAGATCTTGGTCCAGACCTCGTTCAAAGAGGGGATCTGCCATTTTTCGCCGAGGGGAGTCTGGATCGTATTTCTCATGATCCTCCCCATCCAGAGCTCTTCTATCTCCCGGTAAAATTGGTTCATCTGAGGAGCGGCGGGACCGAACATGAACCGGCAGTGTTCGTCGATCAGGGCTTCCACGTCGGTGTCCATGTTCCACATGACTCTGGAAAAGACGTAGCAGTTCATGAAGTCGAACATCCAGTGGTCGCTGCCGACCTCGAGGAAACAGCCGTAGATCCTGTCTTTCTGCGCCTTGAAGTAGGCCCCGATGGCGCGGGGGGTGAAGTTCGGCACTTCGGCGAGCAGCGCCAGGGCCTTGGTGGCGTAGGTCCCGATGGTGACTTTATGCTTCACCCGGTCGACCCAGGCCTGAAGCCTTTTTTCTTCCCGCGCGCGGATCGAAGGGATGTTCATGGACCAGGGGCCGGGCGGAGTGATGCTCGCATTGATGTTGTCGGGGAGCTCCATGGAGGGCATCAGGGAGAACTGGGCATAGCTGTTGGCGGTCACATAACCGGGGATGTTGTTCTTCTTCAAGCGGTTGGCGATGTCCACCCGGAACTTCCAGATGTGGTCGTTGATCGCCTGCTTGCCCTGCTTCTCGACGGCTTTGCACTTCTCGCACTGGCACCAGTAGATGCCGTCGTTGGGACAGATGCTGACCGCTTCCGTATCCCACTGGTGGTTCCACTTGGTGATCCCCCGTGAGGAGGCGGGCTGCCCCGTCAGGGCGGCCACCGCATCCAGATAGACTTCGTTCTTCAGCCCTTCGGAGCTGAAGCAGAGGTGGCCGTAGACGTGGCTCGGCACGGTCCGCGAATAGGTGTGGTCGAACCGTTTTCCGTCCTTTGTCAAGGCAAAATACTCCGGATGGGTCTTGGCGAAGCGCCGGGTCAGCTGAAGTGCGTTCAGCCCGTGGTTGGCGCCGAGGGTCCGCCGGGTGCTGTTCCGCCAGGTGAGAGGGATCCTCGTCTTCGGGGTCAGACCCGGATAATAGTAATGCGAAACGTCCAGCGGCGGACGGGAGCAGGGGTAGCAGTAGATGATCCTTCTCTGCGTATCCGGCCGCTCGGTGATGTCGATGGCGGGAAGGACCCAGTCCTTCTTCTTCGGAACGACGGTGCCGATCTCGCCGGGGAAGTAGTAGCGGACCCCGCCGAAGCGTTCCAGAAAATCGAAGACGCCGTAAAGGGTCGCCCGCTGGAGCTTCGTCCCCTTGCCGCCGTCGCAGCCGGTGATGAAGATTTTGTTGCCGTCGGTCCTGATGAAGAAGCCGTCCCGGTCGAGGGTTTCCGGCTTCAGCCCCAGCTTTTCCGCTTCCGGACAGCGCCCCAGGTAGAACGCGGGCGCCTTTCCGGAGGCTTTGGGGACGATCCGGGGCTTCGTCCCCGTGATCTCATGCAGCCGGGAGACCAGCTCCTTGACCGCCGCATCGACAGCGGGCTCCTTCGGCTTCACCACCTCGATGTCAGATTTGCCCTCCCTGCACAAGGTGATCCGCGGGGTCTTCCCGATCCTGATGATGCGAGGGGAAACCGCATAGGGTTTGAACGGCGTGGGATCCTGCGCTCCCGCAGGAAAGACGGCGGCGGCCGCCGCGAACAGCGCGGCCCGGAGAAATACCCTTTTCATGTTCATGAATGCTCCCTGATCTCGAAGTTGTTCTGAGTCCTGCGTTAATATACCCTCTTTTTCTCCGAAATGCAAGCGAAGGCAGCTCTCCCATTCGTTTTTTCGGAAGTTCGGCTTGCAATCCCGGATTCCGATGATATATTTACCGGGAACACCCAAAAACGACCGAAAGGGAAAGAGACATGAAAGACCGTCCCGTCCTCTGCAAGCCCGTTCCGGGCGGCATGACCGAACAGGAGAAAGCCGAAGCCGGGCTTCTCTACAACCCCAACACCACCACCGAAATGGCCGACTACCGCTTCAGGATCCAGGACGCGATCCATGAATACAACAAGTTCCGCCCCTCTCAGGTGCGGGAGCGGCGGGATTTTCTCGCCAAGATCTTCGGGAAAATCGGGCAGAACTGCAACATCCTGCCCCCCTTCAAATGCGATTACGGATTCCGCATCGAAGTCGGGGAGAACTTCTTCGCCAATTACAATTTCATCGTGCTGGACGGCAATTTCTGCCGTTTCGGCGACAACGTCTGGATCGCGCCCAACGTGTCGATCCTTGCGGCGGGGCACCCGCTGGATGTGCAGGACCGGATCGACGGCTGGGAATACGCTTATCCCGTGACCGTGGGGAACAACGTCTGGATCGGCGGCTCAGTGACGATCATCGGCGGCGTGACCATCGGCGACAACGCCGTCATCGGAGCGGGTTCCGTGGTCATCCGGGACGTTCCGGCGGACACCCTCGTCGCCGGGAATCCCGCCCGGATCATCCGGAAGATCACCGCCGAGGACCGCAAGAAGTACCGCTGGGCGGAACAGGACCGTCCCGGTACGGAGGCCGAGTGCAGATGAAAAAATACATTGCCGTCGATTTCTACGATCTGATCTGGCAGCAGAGCACGCCCTTTTCTCTTGCGGATATGGAAGAGCTTTTCCGCAAGTACGCGGAAACCGGCATCGACGCCGTGCTGTGGCGGCTTTCCGCCTGCGGGAAGCTGCTGTACCATACGAAGACGCAGGACTTGTACGCCGGGTGTCCGGCGCAGGGAGACCTCGGGCCCAAGGCCCTTGCGGTGATGGCGGCATACGATCCCGCCGAGGCGGCCGTTGCACTGGGGAAGAAATACGGCATTGAGGTCTATTTCTGGCTCACCGTCTACGACGAGTCCTCTTATTCCACCTCGCCGGAACTGGAATCGAGCCTTTGCGCCGCTCATCCGGAATACTCCTGGCGGACGAAGGACGGTTCCGAATTTTATCGGGGGGTGCTCTCCTACACCTATCCCGAGGTCGTGGAGTTCAAGCTCCGGCAGATCCGGGAGATCGCCGCTTACGGCGGGGCGGGGCTCTACCTCTGCAACCGCAGTCACTCCCGTTCCGCCGTCGTGCGGAAGGCCATGCTGGCCGCGAAAGACGTGGAAAAGAACGCCGCCGCCTGGTGCCGCGAATATCGGGAGCTGCTCGTTTCGGAGTTCAAACGGTGCCGGGGCATGTTCGGCTACGACCCGCCGGCGTTGGCTTCCTTTCACGGGGATCTGAACGATACCGCCGCCTGGCAGCGCCACCGCGGGACTTATTTTACCGCTTTTCTGGAACAGGCCAAGGCTGCCGTACAACCGGGGAAACTGCTTTTCGGCCTGCGCTACGGCGCAAACTCAGGCCCCTATATCTACGGGGACCACTTCTTCGACTGGGAAAGATTTTCCGACGGCTCACTCCTCAATGCGCTGGCCTACGATCTGCAGCCGCCCCATTACGACGATCCCGCGCTTTTTCCGGAGTTCTACCGGGAAACGCAGGGCAAAAAGCTCCTCTGGATGTCCCTTTCGGCCAAGGAACCGGAAAAACTGCTGGAAGCCTACGCCGAGTCGCTGGAGCGCTGGAAGCCCCACATGGACGGGATCATCCTCTTCGAGGCCTACCAGATGACGAACAACCCGCCGTACTGGGAGTTCATCCGGAATTTCAGGTGAATTCAGGAGCGGAGCGCGGCGACGACAGCGCGGGCGTCCCTTTCGAGCTGATCCGGCGTCTTGCCCGGCTTGTAGAGGGCGCTGCCGATCCCGACCCCGGCGCAGACCTTCATGAAAGCGGGGATGTTTTCCGCGTTCACGCCGCCGACGGCGAGGATCGGGGCTTTTATGACGGCTTTCAGGTCCTTGACGTAGCCCGGCCCCAGGCAGGCGGGAAAGAGTTTCAGAAAATCCGCTCCGGCCTTCAGGGCCGCGAACCCTTCGCTCGCCGTGAAGAAGCCGGGAATGGAGATGAGCCCGAGGCGCTTCGTTTCCCGGATGACATCGGCGTCCGTATTGGGCGAGATGATGAAGGTCCCTTCGGCATCCCGGACCTTGCGCACGTCTTCAGGCGTCAGCACCGTTCCAGCGCCGACCAGCTGACGGCCTTCGCAGTGCTCCGCCGCGGCGGCGATGCTCTTGAAGGGCTCCGGCGAATTCAGGGGGATCTCCAGCAGGCGGATCCCCGCCGCGAAAAGCCGGTCGCAGATCTCGGGCACTTCGGCGGGCGTGATCCCGCGGAGGATGGCGACGGCGGGACACTCGCGCATGTACTTTTCGAAAAGTTCCTTCATCGCCGGATCCTCCCCGAGCCGTCGCTGAACATGAGCGCTTCCACTTCCGCTTCGTTCGTATAGTTGTAGTCGCTGAAGATCGAGTGTTTCAGCGCCCCCGCCGCCGCGGCGAAGCGGACCGCCGTTTCGGGGGAGGAATACTTTTCGCTGTACAACGCGTGGAGCAGTCCCGCCGTGAAGGCGTCGCCGCCGCCGAAGCGGTCCACGATGTCCCGCATGGCGTAGGGGGCGTAGTTGCCCTCCTGATCCAGCGGCGCGAAGAAGGCCTTTTTCGCCTCGCCGTCGTAGAGCATGCCGCCCCAGAGATTGCTGTCGGCGGAGATCGTCTCGCGCAGGGTGAAGGCAATGTACCGCGCCTGCGGGAACTTGTCGGCGAGGAGTTCGGCGCTCTTTGCATAGGCGTCGAAGTCGATCTTCCCTTCGCGCAGGGCGGGGGGCGCGGCGAAGCCGAAGATCGCGGAGATGTCCTCCCGGTTGCCGATGATCCAGTCCGCATAAGGCGTCAGTTCTTCGAGGCACTCCCGCGCGAGGGTCTGTTTTTCCGTGCCGGGCTTCCAGTTCCACAGCTTCTTGCGGTTGTTGATGTCGAGGGAGACGCGGATCCCTTTCCGCTTCGCTTCTTGCGCAAAGGCGATGACCGTCCGGAAGGCCTTCTCGGTCAGGGCGCAGGTGATGTCGGAAAAGTGCAGATGGGTCACGCCTTCGAGCATCGGCTCCGTATCGTACGCTTCCGGTCCCAAGGTGCTGATGACGCTGTTTTCCCGGTCGTACCAGACGCTTGCTCCGCGCATGTTGGAGCCGTGCTCCACATAGTAGACGCCCATGCGGCCCGAATCCGTGCAGAGGACCCGGGAAAGGTCGCACCCCAGTCCCCGGAGCTGGGCAACGAAGGCCCGCGCCGGGGGCGTGTCCGGCAGGGCGGTCAGGAAACGGCACGGCGTGCCGAACATGGCGAGGGAGGCGCAGACGTTGGCTTCGCTCCCGCCGAAGGTGGCTTCCAGCGTTCCCGGAAGCGCCTGGGCGAGCCGCCGCTTCCCCTGCGGGGCGAGGCGGAGCATCACCTCGCCGAAAGCTGCGATCAGATTCATTTTTTCAACTCCTTCGTCAGGGGCGCATGAAAGCGCCGCCGTTGATGTTCAGTATTTCGCCGGTGATGAAGGCGGAGCGGATCATATTGATCCCCGCCTGCGCGATCTCCTCCGGGGATTCCCCGCGGCCCAGCGGGATCGTGGACACCTCGCGGGCGAAGGCTTCCGGCGTCAGCCGCTCCGAGACGAGCTTCGTCATGATAAGGCCGGGGGCGAGGACGTTCGAGGTGATCCCGAAGGGGGCCCCCAGCGCCGCGAACCCCCGGCTCAGGGCATGCATGGCGGACTTCGCCGCCGCGTAGGAGAGCATCCGCTCGTTGGGCATCTGGTAGGCCCAGATTGAGGAGATGTGGAGCATCCGCCCCCACTTTTTCTGCTTCATGTCCTCAAGGGCGAATTTGCCGCAGAGATAGGCCCCTTTCAGATTGACCCCCATCACCTGGTCCCACCACTCCCCGTCGGTGGCCTCGGGGGCGCGCTTGTAGGGGTCGATCCGGGCGTTGTTGACGAGGATATCGACGGGCCCGGTTACTTCGAACATCGCCTGCACCGCCTTCTCGTCGGAAATGTCGCAGCGATAAGGGGTCGCGCCGATCTCGGCGGCCAGTGTTTCGGCAGCTTCCCGCCCGTGGGCGTAATTCAGGATGACGCGGCAGCCCATGCGGGCGAATTCCCGGCAGAAGGCTTCGCCCAGCCCCCGTGAGCCCCCCGTGACCAGCACCGTCTTTCCCCGGATGTCGTCCATTTTCAGCCCTCCCTCACCAGTCGCAGACGGCCCCGTCGGGGCGGTTCAGCTGCGGCGTGTAGGAGGGGATCGCCGGATGGGCCTTGCAGACCGCCTCGTCGAGTTCGATGCCCCAGCCGGGCTTGTCGGGAACGGTGACATAGCCGTCTTTCACCTGGATCGGTTCCGTGATGACCTCGTTCCGCCAGTCGTTGAGGAAGAGCCGCTCCTGGATCAGGAAGTTCGGGACGAGAGTGTCCAGATGCAGCGAGACGGTCGTGATGACCGGGCTCATGGGGCCGTGGGGGGCCACGAAGGCGTTGAAGGCTTCCGCCAGATGAGCCGCCTTGACCGCGGTTCCGAAGCCGCAGCTGTGGCCGATGTCCGGCTGGATGATGGTGGCGCAGCCGCGGGTCAGGAGCCGCTTGAACTCCGGCAGGAAGGAGAGCCGTTCCCCCGCGGCGACGGGGATGTCGAGGCGGGAGGCCACCTTGGCCAGACTTTCCTCCTGCTCGGGCTGGCAGGGCTCCTCGAAAAAGGTGTAGTCGTATTCTTCCAAAATCCGGCCCACGCGGACCGCCAGATCGGCGTCGTATCTGCCGTGGCCGTCGTACATCAGCATGGCGTCGGGCCCGGCGGTTTCCCGGAGCGTCTTCGCCACGAGTTCGATCTTGCGCAAGTTCGCCGGGTCGTTGACGTTCCAGACGGGCAACGCGAGGCTGAATTTGAAGGCGTCGTACCCGGCCGCCATGGCTTTCTGCGCCTTGTCGCGGACCACGGCGGGATCGAGGGAGCCGCCGCTCCAGCCGTTGACGTAGACCTTGATCCTGTCGCGGCAGGCGCCGCCGAGGAGCTGGTAGACGGGGCGGTTCAGCACTTTGCCGAGGATGTCCCACAGCGCCAGTTCCACGCCCGCGATGGCGCTGCCCTTGATGACGCCGCCCTTCCAGAAGAGCTGCCGGACCATTTTCTGGGTCAGGTGTTCGATCCGGGTCGGGTCTTCGCCGAGGACCAGACACTCGATGTCCTTGAGCGTTCCCAGCACGGCGTTGTCGTGGCTTTCCAGCGTCGCTTCGCCGAGTCCGGTGATCCCCTCGTCGGTGCGGACGAGCACGAAATGGTAATTGCGGTTGGAAAGCAGCCCGACGCCGGGCGTCGCCGCTCCGACGAGTATGCTTTCGATCTTCGTGATCTTCATAAGTATCTTCTTTCTGTTGAACTTCCCGAAAATGCGGCTGACGTGAAGAATCGGAACCGCACCTTACTATAGCATCTTTCGACGACTTTTCAAGTTTCCCCTCCGGCATCGCTCCGGAAAATCGGCAAAAATGTCGGGGAAACGCTTCCTTGTCTATTGAAAAAACGGCGGGGGGTGCTATATTATCCGCAACTGCCTCGTGGCACTTAAACCGAAAGGAAAAGAAAATGAAGAAGTTTCTGATCGCCCTCGTTTCCGTCGCAACTCTCGTTCTGTTCGCCGCGGAAGCTCCCGTCAACAAGGTCGTCAGCAAGAACTGGTATCCTCTGCGCTCCAAGAATGCGGGCGAAGTGGTCAACGTCGACAAGAAGACCGGGCTCATCGAAGTCGTCAACGTCGGCAAGGACGCCAAAGGGAAGGGGACCTGCACGGGCGCCGTTCAGGGGATCACCCTCAACCAGACCGCCGCACGGGCCGTCAAGGTCGGCGTCGAGTGCAAGGCGGAAGACGTGAAGGGTGCGAAAAGCAACGATTTTGCGCTCTACATGGATGTCTTCTTCATGGACGGGAAGCCCCTTTACGGGCAGTGCATCCAGTTCACCCCCGGCACCCACGACTGGGAAAAGCTCGAGAAGACCTTCACCTTCCCCAAGCCGGTGAAGTCGATCAACTTTTACGTCTTCCTGCGCTACAACACCGGCAAGGCCTCATTCCGCAACATCTATCTCAACGAACTCTGAGATGAAGGAAGCCGTCGCAGTCCGCCGCTTCGTCGAAGCCGATGCCGGGGCGGTGCGGAACATCATCCTCCGCGGACTGCGGGAGATCGACGCGAAGGATTATCCCCCCGAGTACATCGAGAAGACCTGCGCGGCCTTCACCGTCGACAGGATCCTGAGTCAGGCCGGGTCCGCGCACATGTACGTCGCGGTGTCGGGCGCAGAGGTCGTCGGAACGGGTTCCATCGCGCCCTATCGGGGCCGTCCGTCCGAGAGCATCCTGCTGACGATCTTCGTCTTGCCGGAGTGCATCGGGCAAGGCGTCGGTACTTCCATTGTGGGAGCGCTGGAAAAGGACGAATACTTTCTGCGGGCGAGCCGCGTGGAGATCCCCGCGTCCGTCACTGCGGCGGGATTTTACCGGAAGATGGGGTATGCCCCGAAAAACGGCCTGACGCCCGACGGGGAAGGGCTCGTCCGGATGGAAAAATTCCGGTGATCCGGAGAACTTATGGAGCAAAGCACATGACAAGCAAGGAACGTTACCCTCTGCACGACGCGCGGATCAGCTGCGCCACCAACCGTTCGGCCCTCTCCTACAAGCGGGGCGAGGAGATGGTGTTCACTTTCAGATTCGTCTCTTCCGACACCCCCGCCGAAGGGCTTTTCCTCGCCTGGAACCGTTCGGGGGATGACGGCAAGAGCTCTTCCGGCATCGTCCCGGCCTCGGAAACGTTGACCGTCCGGACCTCCATCGACCGCCCCGGATTCGTCTGCGTCAACGTCCTTCTGAAGAACGCCCGCGGGACGTGCATGCACTTCGACCACGCCAGCCGGAAGGCCGTCGTCGCCTGTTACGCCGGGGCCGGGGTGGAACCCGAATACCACACCGACTGCGGGGAGCCCGCCGACTTCGACGAATTCTGGGCGAAACAGAAGCGCCGTCTGGCGGAAGTGCCCTTCGCGGGCCGCTGCGAACTGGTCAGGCTCGGCGTCTTCAAGGGCGTCACCATGTACCAAGTCAGCATCCCCGCGCCGGGACCCCGTCCCGCTACCGGTTTTCTCGGGATCCCCGCGGGTGCGGAAAAGGGAACTCTTGCCGCCAACGCCCATTTCAACGGATACGCCGCCCGGCCCCAGCACCGGCCGTACTTCCCCGCGGACAGCATAAATCTGCGCATCAACGCCCACGGGCAGGAGCTGGGCCGGGACGAGGCGTACTATAAAGCCTTTTTCGACTCCATCAACACCAACGGGATGCCCTACGCCTTCGACCCCGAGCTGAACAAGGACCCCGAGACCGCCTTTTTCAACGGCATGGTCATGCGGGTGCTCCGGGCCCTTGAGTTCTTGAAGACGCTCCCCGAATGGAACGGCCGGGACCTGATCGTCAACGGGGGCAGTCAGGGGGCGCTGCAAGCCACCTGGGGCGCGGCGCTGGATCCCGACGTGACGGAAGCCCGGCTCTGGATCAACTGGTGCTGCAACATGGCGGCGAGCACGAAGAAAGGGCTGAAAGGGGGCTGGGCTCCCGCCTACACCCCCGCGCTGGACTACTTCGACGAGGTCTTCATGGCCAAGCGGATCAAAAAAGCCAAGGTCGAGATCGTCCGGGCCGGGCTGGGGGACTACGTCTGTCCGCCTTCCGGCCTCGCCGTCTACTACAAAAATCTGGCCACGCCCGACAAGAAAATGACCTGGGTCCAGGGCAGCAATCACGGCTACACCCCCGAAGGCACCGAGCGCATCGTCTGGGACAACACGAAGAAGTGATGCCGGTCTGCCGCAAAAGCGCGAAGAATTTTTTTTGGACTGCCCTTGACAAAGAGGATTCCCGGTGTTATATTATCGTTGCTATGAATAAGATTTACGGTAATCTCAACTGGTGGTCGTGGCGAGTTTGAATCAACTTCGCCTGATTTGCCGTGCAGAGAAAAATGTTCAGCCGGGACGGGTGGAGTTGTTCCCCCCGTCCTTTTTTTTTAACAGAAAATCCAAGGAAAAGAAAATGAACCGGAATTCCAAGGTGGACTTCGACAAGCTTCCCTACAAACTGATGCTTTCCGAAAACGAACTGCCCTCCCAGTGGTACAATCTGCGGGCCGACATGAAGAACAAGCCCGCGCCCCTGCTCAATCCCGGGACGCTGAAGCCGGTGACCTTCGAGGAACTCAGTCACGTTTTCTGCGACGAATGCGTCAGGCAGGAGCTGGACGACACGACCCCCTTCTTCGACATCCCGAAGGAGATCCTGGATTTCTACCGGATGTACCGTCCGTCGCCGCTCACCCACGCGGTCTTCCTCGAAAAGGCTCTGGGCACTCCCGCCCACATCTTCTACAAGTTCGAAGGCAACAACACCTCCGGCAGCCACAAGCTCAACTCCGCCATCGCTCAGGCCTACTACGCCAAGAAGCAGGGCCTCACGGGCGTGACCACCGAAACGGGAGCGGGGCAGTGGGGCACGGCTCTTTCCATGGCCTGCGCCTTCTTCGGACTGGTCTGCAAGGTCTTCATGGTGAAGTGCTCCTATGAGCAGAAGCCTTTCCGGCGCGAAGTCATGCGGACCTACGGGGCGTCGGTGGTGCCGTCGCCTTCCGACACCACGGACACCGGGCGCAAGATCCTGGCGGACTTCCCCGATTCCCCCGGAAGCTTGGGATGCGCCATTTCCGAAGCCGTCGAGTGCGCCGTCAAGACCCCCGGCTACCGCTACGTGCTGGGCTCGGTCCTCTCTCAGGTCCTGCTCCATCAGAGCATCATCGGTCTGGAAACGGCGGCGGCCTGCGAGAAGTTCGGCATCGATCCCGACATCATCATCGGCTGCGCCGGGGGCGGCTCCAACCTGGGCGGCCTCATCGCGCCCTTCATGGGCCGGAAGCTCCGGGGCGAGAAGGATTACCGCATCATCGCCGTCGAACCGGCCTCCTGTCCCAGCTTCACCCGGGGCCGCTACGCCTACGACTTCTGCGATACCGGCATGATTTGCCCGCTGGCCAAGATGTACACTCTCGGGTGCCGCTTCATTCCCAGCCCCAGCCATGCGGGGGGCCTGCGCTATCACGGCATGAGTTCCGTCCTCTCCCAGCTTTACGACGACAAACTCATGGAAGCCCGCTCCGTGGAACAGACCGCCGTCTTCGCGGCGGCGGAGCAGTTCGCCCGCACCGAAGGGATCCTCCCCGCGCCCGAGAGCAGCCACGCCATCCGCGTGGCCATCGACGAAGCGCTCAAGTGCAAAGAGACGGGCGAAGAAAAGACCATCATCCTCGGGCTCACGGGCACGGGTTACTTCGACATGTACGCCTACCAGAAGTTCAATGACGGCGTCATGAACGACTACATCCCCACCGACGCGGATCTGGAAAAGGGCTTCGCCCAGCTTCCCCCGATGAAGTGATCTTTCGCTCACGAAGATCCCGGAAGGCGTGTCCTTCCGGGATCTTTTTGTGTCCGGGACAAAAAAAACCGGATTTTTCGGGGTTGAGATTTGTTTTTCGGTGCAAGCGATAGTATATTAACGCGGTGTGTGTCATAATCCTAAAATAGGGAAGTTATACGATGACAAAGGGAAAGCAGCTGTTTTCCGCCGCGGACATCGACGGAGCCGTCGGGAAGATCGCTTCCGGGATCGGGGACGAATTCAAGGGGGACTTCCGGGAGTGCGCGCTGGTGGGGATCCATCAGCAGGGCGTACCCCTCGCGGAGCGGATCTGCCGGGCGCTCGAAAAGAAGTTCGGTTCCGCCCCCGTGCTGGGCAAACTGGATATTTCCATGTACCGGGATGATATCGGCAACCGGATGCGGCTGCCCCCCATCCGGGAAACGGAGATCCCTTTCGATGTGAACGGCAGTTCCATCATTCTGGTGGACGACGTGCTCTCCACCGGGCGGACGATCCGCGCCGCCCTCGATGCCCTCACCGACTACGGCCGGGCGGGGCTCATCCGGCTGGCGGTGCTGGTGGATCGGGGAAATCCCGAATTCCCCATCCGGGCCGATTACGTGGGGTTCACCGCCCATCCGCCGGAGAAGATGAAGGTCGTGGTCCGCTTCGAGGAAGACGGAGAACCGGGCATCTACGCGGTCGAGTGGAAAAATCAGAACCTCTGAAACAACAGGAGCTTGCAACCGAATTATGGAATGGACTCGAAAAGATCTGCTTTCGCTCTATGATCTGAACGCCGAAGAGATCGAATGTATCCTGGATACCGCCGCCGAATTCAAGAAGGTCTCTCAGCGGCGGGTCAAGAAGGTCCCCGCCCTGCGGGGCAAGACCGTGGTCAACTTTTTCGTTGAACCCAGCACCCGCACGAGGGTCTCCTTCGAGCTGGCCGAACAGCGCCTCAGCGCCGACGTGGTCAACATGCAGGCACAGTCCAGCAGTCTGCTCAAGGGCGAAACGCTGCTGGACACCGTGAAGAACATCGAGGCGCTCCAGGTGGATCTGGTGGTCATGCGCCACTCCGCCACGGGGGCGCAGGCCTTCATCGCCTCGAAACTCAAGTGCGGCGTCATCAACGCGGGCGACGGCGCCCACAGCCATCCCACGCAGGCGCTGCTTGACATCTTCACCATGCGAGAGAAGAAGGGGACGGTCAAGGGGTTGAAAGTGACTATCCTCGGGGACATCCTCCACAGCCGGGTGGCCCGGAGCAACATGTGGGGGCTCCTGAAGCTGGGCGCCCACGTCACTCTGGCCGGGCCCTCCACCCTGGTCCCGAGGGAATTCGAATCCGTGCCGGGCGTCCGGGTCTGCCACAACCTCGAAGAGGCGGTCGAGGGGGCCGACGTGGTCAATCTGCTCCGGATCCAGCACGAGCGCCAGACGGCGGGATTTTTCCCCGGCATCGGCGAGTACGCCAGATTCTTCGGCATCAACTCCGACAACATGAAGCTGATGAAGCCCGACGTCCTCATCATGCACCCCGGTCCCATCAACCGGGATGTTGAACTTTCAGGGGAGGTCGCCGACTGCTCCAATTCGGTGATCCTCGAACAGGTGACCAACGGACTGGCCATCCGGATGGCGGTCCTTTTCTTAGTAGCGGGATGTGTGAAAAAATGAACTATATTCTCAAGAACGCCAGGATCATCGACCCCGGACGGGGCATCGACGCCGTCGGGGATATCGGGATCGAAAACGGCCTCGTGGCCGACCCCGGAAAAGTCAAGAAGCCCACGGTCATGGACTTGGCCGGCAAGGTCCTGACCCCCGGATTCATCGATCTGCACGTGCACTTGCGGCAGCCCGGAAACACCATGGCCGAAACCATCGCCTCCGGGACCGCCGCCGCCGCCGCCGGGGGCTTCACTTCGGTGGTGGCCATGCCCAACACCAGCCCCGCCGCCGACACCGCCGGGGCCATCGAATACCTGCGCCAGACCGCCGCCCGGACGGGCGTGGTCCGGGTGCTCCCCTGCGGATGCATGACCAAGGGCTACGCCGGGCAGGAAATGGCCGGAATCGGTTCCCTCAAGACCGCCGGAGTGGTCGCCCTGAGCGACGACGGCAAGTGCATCCAGGACCACGCCCTCATGCGCCACGTGGTGGAGTATGCCAAATCCTTCGAACTGCCCATCCTTGACCACTGTGAGGACAACTGCCTCGCCGCCGGAGGCGTCATGCACGAGGGCAAATGGTCGGTCCTGCTCGGCATGAACGGCATGAACGGCGCCGCCGAAGAGCTGATGATTTCGCGGAACATCATTCTCGCAAGGCAGATCGGGTGGTCGATCCACATGCAGCATGTGAGCGTCAAGGAAAGCGTCGATCTGCTCCGCAAGGCGCGGGCCGAGGGGATCGCCGTCACGGGCGAAGCCACGCCTCACCACCTGAGCCTCACCGACGAGAACATCAAGAAATACGACACCAACTACAAGATGAATCCGCCGCTGCGCTCCGAGGAGGACCGTCAGGCCCTGATCCGGGGCGTCGCCGACGGGACCATCACCGCCATCGCCACCGACCACGCGCCCCACACGGCCACGGCCAAGCTGGTGGAGTTCGACCATGCCCCCTTCGGCATCATCGGGCTGGAGACCGCCCTCGGCGTCACCTACACGGTGCTGGTGGACTCCGGCATCATGCAGCTTCCCGAATACGTGAAGCGCCTCACCACGGGCCCCGCGGAAATTCTCCGGATGAAGGGATACGATCTCTCCGAAGGCAAGGCCGCCGACATCACCGTCTTCGATCCCGAAGCGGAATACGTCATCGATCCCGCCAAGTTCAAGTCGAAGTCCCGGAACACGCCTTTCGGCGGCCGCAAGGTCAAATGCCGTCCGCTCCTCACCTTCGTGGGCGGGAAGCTGGTCTATTCCTTCGAGGGGTGAACCCGATGGAGGACAATGAGCTCTTCGCCGCCTGTGCGGAACTGCGTCACCGACTCCACCGGATCCCCGAGATCGCGGGCAAGGAGTTCGCAACTTGCGCCCTCATCCGCGAGACTCTGGCCGGAATCCCCGGCATCGAGGTCCTGCCGCCTTATCTCGACACCGACACGGTGGTGCTCATCCGGGGCGGCAAGGGCGAGGGGAAGACGATCCTGCTCCGGGCGGACATCGACGCCCTTCCGGGGCAGGAGACCACCGGGTGCGATTATGCTTCGCAGAATCCGGGCATGATGCACGCCTGCGGCCACGATGTCCACATGTCGGTCCTGCTGGGCAGCATCATGCGTCTGGCCGCGCATAGGCAGGAATTTTCCGGGACGCTCCGCTGCGTCTTTCAGCCCGGCGAAGAGAACAAGGCTATGGCGAGGGATCTGATCGCCGCCGGGGCGCTGGGGGAAAAACTTCCCGACGCATGTGCGGCGCTCCACGTCATGCCGGGCCGCCCGGCGGGGGAGATATCGCTCCGCGACGGAGCCATGATGGCTTCGTGCAACCACTTCAAGGTGAAGATCCGGGGGCAGGGGGGCCACGGCAGTCTGCCCAGCGCCTCCCGCAGTCCGCTTTTGGCCGCCGCGGCCATGGTGATGGAGCTTCAGACCGTGGTCCCGAACCGGATCGATCCCCGGCGGTCGGGGGTGCTGAGCATCTGTCATCTTTCTTCCGGCGCCATCGACAACGTCATCCCCGAAACGGCGGAGTTTTCCGGCACCTTGCGCTCACTGGACAACGAAACGGCCCTCGCGCTGGAAAAGGCCCTCCACGAGATCTGCGAAGGCGTGGCGACGATCCACCGGGTGAAGTGCGAAGTCGACAGCCGTCAGAGCTACCTCGCCACCTGCAACGCTTCCGCGCCTGCCGCCCTCTTCCGCAAGGCGGTGCGGGCCGAGGGGCTGCCCCTGTACGAACTGCCCGACCCGGAAATGAGTTCCGAGGATTTTTCCTTTTATCTGGAAAAGATCCCCGGCGTGTTCTTCCGGCTGGGAGCGGGGGAGGAGGCTCCCTCCCTGCACAACCCCGGCTTTCTGCCGCCCGACTCGGTCATCGCGAACGGGATCCGGGCCATGACCGCCTTTGCTCTGGAAGCATCGAAGGGATGATATGGAGTTTCTGCGCAAGATCATCAGGATCCCCCTGTTCTTTCTGTGGTTCGTCTTCGCCCCGCTCGCCTGCCGCCTGGTGAACCACGGTTCCGGCGCCCGCCGCCGGGCCCTGGGCTGGACTCTGGTCTGGGCCAAGGTCACCGCCTGGATCTTCAACTTAAAGATTCGGGTCGAAGGGGAAATGCCCGCGGTCTCCGGGGGGCTCATCGCCGCCAACCATCAGAGCTGTCTGGACATTCTGGTGCTGGCGGCCACCTTCAGGATCCGTTTTGCGCCGAAGATCGAAATGCGCTCCTGGCCGATCATCGGCTTCATGACCAAATGCAACGATCCGGTGTGGATCGACCGCTCGACCCGGGCGCGGGCAAAGGAGTCCTCCGACGCCATGGGCCGGACCATGAAAGACGGGGATTGGATGATGGTCTTCCCCGAAGGGACCGTTTCCAACGGCGAGAACGGGCTGCTGCCCTTCAAATCCACCCCCTTTCAGGCGGTCATCGACGCCGGGAGCAAGGTGCTCCCCGTCCTCATCGTTTACGACCGGAAGTGCCGTTCACGGGTCCAGTGGCCGGAAAATGCGGGCTTTTTATTGCACGTTTGGGGACTTTTGGGCTTGAAAGAGACCCCGGTGACGGTGTATATTATGAAAGAGACCGCTCCCGGTGACGGCGAGGACCGCAAGTCTTTCGCACTCCGGACGCATGATTCGATGGATGAACGATGGAGGAGCTTATGATTCAGGTGAAGGATTTTGTTGCCGACTTCATTGCCGCCTGGAATATGCTGGTGGATCGTCCTCTGCCCCGGATCGCCGGACCTCTCGGCGCCGGCAAGGCGACCTCGGGCGGTGTGCTGATCTGTTTCCCGCTGATCGGGCTGGTGCTGGGAGCCCTCACGGCCTGGATCGCTTCGCTGGCGCAGGCGTGTCTGAGCCGCTTCGCCGGGGCGTTCGTCTTTGCGCTCCTTGCCGGGGCGCTCTTCTGGTTCAAGGACTCCGGCCGGGGGCTGGCGATGCTCATCTCTTATGCCGCCGGACGTTTCTCGGGGATGGAAAGTTCACGGGCCCTCGACGAGGCGTCTCCCCGGATGGAAAGTTCTCTCGGCTCTCCCGTGGTCATGATGTTTTCCGCCGTGGGGATCATGGCGATGCTGGGCATGCTTTTCGCCCTCTTCTACCGCGGGGCGGGCGCGTGGTTCCCGGCGATCCTCGCCGCCGACGCCTTCGTTCAGGCCCGGCTCTGTCTGCTCCCCACCCGGCGGACCGGTCAGCCCCTTCTCCGGACCCGCGGTTCCCGTGAGATCGGCTTCCTGGCCGCCGCGGGCATCGTTTCCGCTCTGCTCATGCTCGTCATCTTCTCCCGGATCGCCGCCTTGGGCGCGATGGTCATCATCTGGGTCTGGTTCTGGCGGGAACTCCCCGAAAGCGAGGAATTCAAACGGGGGATCACTCCCGACTGGATCTCCCTCTGGGGCTTCTGGGCTGCCGTGCTCATGCTGGTCTGCGGCATGGGATTGCTCTGAACTTCTGTACTGCGGAAAGGAAGGTCTGCCGTGAAGTGCGCCAAATGCGGAAATGATGTTCCCGACGATGCCGTCGAGTGTCCCTATTGCGCCGCCGGAGCGAAGCCGGTGACGGAACAGTCTCCCCGGCAGGAGGAGAGGATGGAGGAGGAGCCCCTGCGCTGCCCCCTCTGCGGCGGGACCCACATCCGGGCGGTCTCCCGCATCTACAACCCCGGCTGCGGCTGTCTCGGACTGCTCCTTTTCAGCTGGGTCGGCCTGTTGCTCGGGCTGCTCGGCGCGGGCGGCGTCGACATGGTCTGCGCCGACTGCGGCGCCCGCTGGCCCGCCGGAAGGCCCGGTTCCGCCAGCCGGGGCGGCTGCATGCTTCTGCTTGTCATCGGTGTGCTGATCCTGCTTTCAGCCAAACTGATCTTCTGAAATTCCGAGGAAAACAAAAATGCTTCAAATCACCAACATCCGTCAGGGGGCCGTGCTGAACCACAACCACGGCAAAGAGAGCGACAAGGGGCTCGAAGTCCGTTTTGAAGGCTTCTCCGACTTCCCCGGCCCCGTGAAACTGAACGGGCAGGTCGCCCGGCGCGACGGCCGCCGTTTTTTCGGGGACGTGCTGCTCACCGAAAAGGTGAACACCGTCACGGCGGAGTCCCTCAGCGCCTACGGCAGTTTCAGCCAGTCCATCAAGGTGGTGTGGGACAAAAAGTCCTTCAAGCGCTCCAACTGCTACATGGACGACCACAGCTTCTTCTGGACCGACCTGGCCAAGGAACGCCCCAAACGGGCTTTCGATCACTTCTACCTCAAGGGATTGAAGGAGATCCACGACCGCTTCGGGCTCAAGGTCACCTTGAACTGCTTCTTTCACAACGACCACTTCGACTGCGACATGACCCAGGTGCCGGACTGCTGGAAGAGCGAATTCATCGACAACTCCGACTGGCTGAAGCTCTCCTTCCATTCGCTGGGAGAGTTCCCGGACCGGCTCTATATCGAGGCGAGCGAAGAGGAGTTCGCGCATGACTACGATCTCGTTCACGACCAGATCGTCCGTTTCGCGGGCGAGGAGACCTTTATCGCCCCGGTGGTGATCCACTGGGCGATCATCTCGCCTTCCTGCGTCAAGGTGCTGAAGGAACGGGGCGTCCGGGCCTACGCCAGCGCCTTCCGGCCCCGGCTCATGGGGGGCCCTTCCGCCATCGAACGGGCGGTGGGGAACAAGTCCAGCAATATCGCCAGGACCCAGCAGAACGCCGACTGCAGCAGGAATCAGCTGGGCGGCGACTTCGGCTTCGGCTTCGAAGAGCACTACAACGTCATGGAGGAGGCCTCTTATCTGGACCGTCACCGGGTGATGTACAATCCCTTCTTCGACGTCACCTTCTTCCGGGGGTGCTGCTGCTGCAATCTGGTGCCGCTGGATGTGATCCCCGGACGGCTGAAGAACGTCTTCGCCGCCTCGGATGAGGTGGGCAACGAGATCTTCAACTTCGGCACTCACGAACAGTACACCTTCCCCTACTACCACAACTACATCCCGGACCACATGGAACGGATCGCCAAAGCCGCGGAGACCGTCTATCAGGTCTACGGCTGCAAGCCCGTTTTCTTCTCCGAAGGCTACATGGGCAACACCGCTTGGGAAAAATAGTTCCAAAGGAAAGAAAAAATGCTTCAGATCACCAACATCCGTCAGGGCGCCGTCCTGAACCACAACCACGGCAAAGAGAGCGAAAAAGGGCTTGAAGTCCGTTTCGAGGGCTTCAGCGATTTTCCCGGTCCCGTGAAGCTGAACGGGCAGGTCGCCCAGCGGGACGGCCGCCGCTTTTTCGGCGACGTGCTGCTCACCGAAAAGGTCAACACCGTTACGGCGGAGTCCCTCAGCGCCTACGGTTCCTTCAGCCAGTCCATCAAGGTGGTGTGGGACAAAAAATCCTTCAAGCGGGTCAACTGCTACATCGACGACCACAGCTTCTTCTGGACCGATCTGGCCAAAGAGCGGCCGAAGCGGGCCTTCGATCACTTTTATCTCAAGGCGCTGAAAGACATTCACGACCGCTTCGGGCTGAAGATGACCTTGAACTGCTTCTTCCACAACGACCACTTCGACTGCGACATGACCCAGGTGCCGGACTGCTGGAAGAGCGAATTCATCGACAACTCCGACTGGCTGAAGCTTTCCTTCCACTCGCTGGGAGAGTTCCCGGACCGGCTCTACATCGAAGCGAGCGAGGAGGAGTTCGCCCATGACTACGATCTCGTCCACGACCAGATCGTCCGCTTCGCGGGCGAAGAGACCTTCATCACGCCCGTGGTAATCCACTGGGCGATCATCTCGCCTTCCTGCGTCAAGGTCCTGAAGGAGCGGGGCGTCAAGGCCTATTCCGGCGCCTTCCGGCCCCGGCTCATGGGCGGACCTTCCGCCATCGAGCGGGCGGTGGGCAGCGCGAAGAACACCGCGGCCAACTCCCAGCAGGGGGCCTCCTACCGCCGGGACAAACAGCTGGCGGGGGATTTCGGCTTCGGCTTCGAGGAACACTACAACGTCATGGAGGAAACCGACTATCTGGACCGTCACCGGGTGATGTACAATCCCTTCTTCGACATCACCTTCTTCCGGGGGTGCTGCTGCTGCAATCTGGTGCCGCTGGAGGTGATCCCGGAGCGGCTGTCCAAGGCTTTCGCCGGTTCCGCCGAAGTGGGCAACGAGATCTTCGATTTCGCCAGTCACGAACAGTATTCCTTCCCCTACTACCACAACTACATCCCGAACCACCTGGAACGGATCGCCAAGGCGGCGGAACTCATGGTCGCCAACGGCTGCAAACCGGTCTTTTTCGCTCAAGGTTACATGGGCAACGACGCCTGGGGCGATTGAGTTCCGTGAACGGCAAAAAGGCGGCTTCGGGCCGCCTTTTTTAATGGGGAAGGGGAGTTTTTCTCAGCTCCGGTCCACCTTCACCGGGACCGAGCCGTCGGCGAAGTGGAGCTTCAATGGGGTCGCGTCGGGGAGTCCGCTGGTCGAAACCACGTGGCCTTCGCGGTCGGTGACGAAAGCATACCCCCGCTCCAGGACCCGGAGCGGATTCAGGGCTTTGAGGCAGCCTTCCAGGTGCTCCGTGTCGCGGAGGGCCTTTTCGGCGGCGCTTTCCGCAAGGAACCTCATCCGGTTTTCCAGATCGTCCAGATATTGATGACGCTCCTCGATCATGCGGAGCGGCTCCCGGAAGACGTAGCTGTTCGCCAGACGGTCGAGCTTGTAGGCTTCGTCCCGCATCCTCAGCGTCAGGCAGGAGCGCATGTCTTTGGCCAGGCGGTCGATGGAGTCGGCGAACTCCGCCCGGCGGCCGATGACCAGCTCCGCCGCGGCGGAGGGGGTGGGAGCCCGCAGGTCCGAGGCGAAATCGCAGATGGTGAAGTCGATCTCATGGCCGATGGCGCTGATGACGGGGATGGAACTCGCCGCCACCTGCCGGGCCAGGATCTCGCTGTTGAAGGGCCAGAGGTCCTCCATGCTGCCGCCTCCGCGGGTGACCACGATGACGTCCGCCGCGCGGGTGCGGTTGAAGAAGGCGACGCCCGCGGCCGCCTCCGCCGCCGCGGTGCCTCCCTGGACCTGGCAGGGATAGATGGTCACATGGACGTTGGGAAAGCGGCGGTCGATGATCTGCAGAAAATCCCGGATGGCCGCGCCGGTGGGGCTGGTGACGACCCCGATCCGCCGGGGCAGGGCGGGGATGGGCCGCTTGCGTTCCGGGGCGAAGAGCCCTTCGGCTTCCAGCTTGCGCCGGATCTCCTCGAACTGCCGCACCAGATCCCCGACACCCGCCAGACGCATCTGGCGCACGTTGATCTGATATTCGCCGCGGGGGGCGTAGACGCCCAGTTTGCCGAAGGCTTCGACCAGACTGCCGTTGGCCAGCCCCAGACGCCGGGCGGGGTCCGCCGCGCTGAACCAGCACCCCCGGAGCTGGGAACCGGCATCCTTCAAGGTGAAGTAGACGTGGCCCGAGCGGTGGATCACCAGATTGCTGATCTCGCCGCGCACCCAGAAGGGATTGAAAGCCCCTTCCATGGTCTCCTTGACGAAGGAATTGACCTGACTGACGCTCCAGACCTGGACTTCCATGGGATCCATTTTTTACTTGAGGTTGAGGATCTCCCGGTAGGCGGCAATGTCGCCCCGGAGAACGGACTCCACCTGGCGGATCTTCCACTCCAGATGCCACTTGTCGCACACGTACTCCATGGAGGGCTCCCAGCCGAGACGGGAGTCCTGCTCCACGAAGGGGATGGCGCTCCGGGCGTTTTCGATCTCCGCTTTGGCGAGGGCTTCGATCTTGTCGAGCAGCTTCAGCGCTTCGGCGGGATCAGTGCCGGCCACCAGGGCGTTGTTGAGGAGCCACCACCGCTTGATGTTGGTCCCCGTGATGATGGCGCAGCGGATGAAGCGCCCCATGTTCAGTTCCCGTTCGGCACGTTCCTTCTTCCTTTCGGGGACGAGGGGCAGGGCCTTTTCCATCAGGGAAATGCCCTCTTCCCAGAGCGCAAGCATCTTTTCGAGGGAGCGGATCTCCGCCGGATAGCGCATCCTGCCGGGGAACTGCTGGATGTTTTCGTAGGGCTGGTAGAAGGTCTTGATGATCTTCCAGCCGAAGTGGGCGTGGGGCGCGGTGGGGAACTGGATCTCCTTCTGCCCCATGGTCCGGGTGATGTTGGGCTGGAAGATGAAGGGATAGGAGGGACCCACCCGGAAGGGACCGTACTGATCCTCGTTGCCGGGGGTGTAATATCCCATGGCCTCGCTCCACTTGGCCCACGCGTCGAGCATGAGGGGGGCGGCTTCCGGCCCGAAGTAGCGGCGGGCGATCTTTTTCAGGAGTTCGTCGGGGTCGGCCTGGGGCGACTGGAAATAGCCCTTGCCCAGATCGGTGACGACCGACTGCCACCAGCCGTAGTGGTGGTTGTCATAGTAGCGGGAAACATCCCAGTCCCGCCGGGCCTGATCCAGATGCTTGAAGCGGGTGATCCACCGCTGGGGGGCCGGAACGTAGGGGATGTCGCCGAAGTCCCAGGTGGCGCCCGCGGTGTTGCTGGTGGTGAAGGGCTTGATGCCCAGCGCGTGGGCGTTCTTCGACTCGCTGGTGAAGTAGAAGCCCGGCTTGTCGGCGAAGAGCGAGTAATCCATGACCGCGCTGGGGATCCCCTCGCGCTTGTAGCGCATGCCGATGTCATAGGTGATCTGGACGTAGACGTCTTTCGGGAAGTTTTCCAGAAACTTCTTCCGCTGCTCCTCATCCACCCAGAACCAGTTGTAGGTGTTGAAGACCACCATGGCGTTGGGGGCGGCCTTGTGGACGGCGTCCCGGACCCGTGCGATCCACTTGGGATAGTCGGAGCAGGGCCACCAGCCCGGACTGGGCCGGGGGTCGGGGATCCCGTCGATGAGGCTTTCCCGGTGACGTTTGCCGGTGGTGGCGGGGTCCTTGCTGGGAAATTCGCCGGATTCCCCCACCAGCATGATGCCCAGGGCGTCGGGGTAGTGGTTGAAGATGTTGGTGTAGACCGATTCGAAGAACTCCTGCGCGTCGGGATCGTCCGGGTGCTTGTAGCCCGGCAGATAGCCGTAGAGCATGGTGTCGAGTCCGTAGTTCTTCGCCCGCTGGATCACGTCGTTGATGTCCAGATAGCCCACGTTGGTCCGGTCCACGCCGGTGGTGAAGACCACGCAGGTGTCCAGCCCGGAGTGGAGCATGGCGTTCAGGTGGCTGTCGGGGAACTGGTCGATGCCCCAGCCCGAATGGACCATGCGGGGCGTGACCAGCCGTTCGTGGATCACGTCCTGAGGAGCGATGAAGGGCGCCTCGCGGAAGTTCAGGATGTCCTCCAGGCCCACGCCGCCGAAGCGGACGCCTCTCGGGTCTTTCCCGGCGATGGTGATCTTCCCCGGCTCCGCCTTGAGCCGGTACGAAAGGGGCTTGGCAAGCTCAGGTTCGAGGGTGAGCACGATGCTTTTCCCCTCGGAAGCCGGATGGATGGGCAGCGAAAGCTCCATGGCGACCCGGAAATAGTCCTGCAGGTCGGCTGCGGTGTTGGCGATCCGCACGTCCGCCCCCGCGGGGCAGACGATGGTCCAGCTTTCGTCTATGACGATCTCGCCGGGCTCGGGGCGGGCTTCGGGGTCTCTGGTCCCCGGATGGTGGACCACGTCCATGCGCTGGCGGAATTCGTAATTGCGTTCGATCTTCATGGTTTTCGTTCTTTCCTTGGAAAATTGTTTCCGGCCTCCTTCGGAGCATTCCTCTTCCGGGGGCTTTTACGTACAGAATATAACCCCTCAAACCTTTTTTTCAATCCTCTCCCCGAAAAAAAAGCACTTTTTTTCGAAAAGGGACTTGAAAAAGTTGACTATGCAAATTATCTTATAACAGGAATGAGCAGGTAAGTTCGAAAAATGCAGACCTATCGCGACATAGCCCGTGAGATCGAGCGGCGTATTCTGTGCGGGATCTATCCCGCCAACAGCCAGCTCCCTTCGCGCCTCGAACTGATGCGCGAATTCCAGGTGGCCCGTGCGACGCTGGACCGGGCCGTCCGGGAGCTGGTGGATTCCCGCCGCCTCACCAGCCGGAGGGGCTCCGGGACCTCGGTCAACCCCTTGAAGGAGCACCGGCGCGACGTGGCCCTCATCGGCGCGTCCCTGGGCGCGGAGCCGGAAATTTCCGGCGAATTCTGCTGCCGCCCCTTCGATCCGGAGCTTCTCGCCCGCCGTTCCAACTGGGCGCTGCTCTACAAATACGACGCGCTGCTGTGGCGGTTCCCCAGAAGCTCCGAACTCCCCGTCATCGAGGCCATGGCCGGCCGGATCCCCCAGGTGGTGGTCAACCGGGTGATCCCGGGGATCGACTGCGTTTCCACCGATCACCGGGGCGCCTACCGGACCATCGCCGCCGAGAGGATGAAGGGCTGTCCCGACGCGCTTCCCGTGTTTCTGAGTTCGGGAGGCGACACGTTGCCGAGGCAGTACCGTTTCGAGGGATTTTCCGACGCCTGCCGGAACGCGGGGCGCTTCTACGAACTGTGGAAGTTCGATCAGGGGGCCTCTTTCGACGCCATGACGCAGATCATGCACGACCATCTGCTCGCCGCCGCGGGGACGCCCGTGCTGGCGGTTTCGGACTCCCTCGCCCTCACGGGGGCTTTCATGCACGCGGTCTCCGGCACAGGGCGGCGCTGGAAGAAGGATCTCTGGTACAGCGACTTCGACAACAGCTACCCCCGGAACGTCTGGGGCGTCGAGGTGACCAGTTTCATTCAGGATTACGAGGCTTTGATCACGGCGGCGCTGGAGCGGCTCACCAAGCTGCTCGGCTCCGGAAACGTGACGGAGCCTGAACATAAACTTGTCTTCCCGCTGCGCCGCAGCGGAGACACTTGAAGTCCATCAACAAGGAAAGGAAGTCAAAAATGGACAAAATCATCAGAGTGGCAATCGCCGGATTCGGCCGCAGCGGATGCGGCATCCACGGCAAGTATTTCGCCACCGATCCCCGGTTCAAGGTGATCGCCGTGGCGGACAATCTGCCCGACCGCAGAAAGGACGCCGAGGACCAATTCAAATGCCAGACCTACGAGAGCTTCGAGGAAATGATCGAAAAGGGCGGTTTCGACTTGCTCGTCAACGCCACCCCCAGTCCTTTCCACGTGGCCTGCTCCAAGATGGGACTCGAACACGGCTTCAACGTCATCGGCGAAAAGCCCAGCGCTCCCACCGTGGCCGAGTTCGACATGCTGGTCGCCACCGCCGAAAAGAACAAATGTCTTTTCATGCCCTACCAGAACAGCCGTTTCTATCCCTTCTTCATCAAGATGCGCGAAGTGATCGCTTCGGGCGTGCTGGGCAAGATCGTCTGCATCCGGTCCAACTGGAGCGGCTTCGGCCGCCGCTGGGACTGGCAGACCCGTCAGGAAAACATCGCCGGCAACCTCTTCAACACCGGTCCGCACCCGGTGGATCAGGCCATCGTCCTCTTCGGCGAAGGCATGCCCAAGGTTTTCTGCCGGATGGATTCCGTCCAGCACGGCCTCGGCGGCGACGCCGACAACTTCTGCACCGTGAGCCTCTACGGTGAAGGGCATCCCCTCATCGAGATCCAGATCAGCTCGCTTCAGGCCTATCCGCAGGGCGAGATGTACAACATCCAGGCCGAATTCGGCGGTCTCACCGGCGGTCCCAACGGACTCAAGTGGAAGTATTTCGATCCCGCCAAGGCGCCCAGGCAGGAGTTCTGGAAGCCCTGGAGCAAGAACCGGGAATACTGCTCCGAGAAACTGGAGTGGATCGAGAAGGAATGGACCTTCGACAACAGCGAATCCAACGCCAGCGGCTTCAAGGGACTTTCCGCGGCCATCTACGAGAACTACTACAACGTCATGGTCAACAACGCGCCCCGGGTCATCACCCTCGACCAGGTCCGCCGCCAGGTCTACGTGATGGAAGAAGCTCACCGGCAGAATCCCCTGCCCAAGACGCCCCGTCCGTAACGGACAGTCCGGAATTTCCGGTGAAAAGCGGGGTTTCCCTTTGCGGGAGACCCCGTTTTTTTCTTGACTTTGGGGCGGCGGCGTTGTATATTTTGCAAATGACATCTTCGGCAACAAATCAAGGAGGTTTTCCCATGACCGCTCTCGAACGGCTCAAAAAGATCGAACCCGAACTGCTCATCCGCCCCTGCGGAGCGGGGAATCTGCTCGTTTCCAACACCCTCCAGGGCCGGATCATGGCCGAGATCGGCGGCAAGCTCATCCACCGTTTCGACGCCGACCTGGCGGAGCATCCCGATCCGGAAAACTTCAACAATCTGGGGGGCAACTCCCTCTGGCCCGCCCCCGAGGGCGGCGACTTCGCCTTCAATTACCCTCCGAAGGGCGGCTGGTACGTGCAGAAAGGCATCAACTCCGTCAAAAGCACTTTGCTGGGTGAAGAGCGGGGGGCGCTGCTCATCGGCAAGGAGTTCGAACTTCTCAACCGCCGGGGCAAAACCGTGAAGGTCACCTGGCGCCGCCGGATCACCGCGCTCCCGGCTCCCGCGCTCCCCGTGCCCGCCCTCAGGTACGGGAGCGTCGACACGCTCAAACTGGCGGAGCCCGCGGATATTTACGACGTGCTCATTTCCGCCTGGTCGCTGGAACAGCTCCCCGGCGCTTCCGGCATCACCGCCTTCGGACGCTGCGCCAAAGACGCGCGACAGGCGATCAACACTGATTTCTACGGCGACCCCATGCCCCGGCTCTCCTTCGAGGGCAAGTGGTTCAAATTCGCCCTGGGCGGCCCCTGCCGTCTGCAGATCGGCATTTCCTCCGCCGAGTCGCCGGAGCTCATCGGCTCCTTCGATCCCGCCCGCGGCGTAGCGGTGCTGAGGACGACCCCCGCCCGGAACGACGGGCGCTACATCAACTTCGCCGACAACGACCAGAAGAACGGGCCCTTTTCCGCCGCCGACCGGTACAGCATCTTCAACGGCTCCGAGGAGCTGGACTTCCACGAACTGGAGACCCTCGCCCCCATGACGATGGATCCCCAGGGCCGCGTCACGGGCAGCCGGCTCGAATCCGAAACAACGATCCTCAGCGGCGACAGCGGGCAAATCGCCGACTGCCTCGTCAAAACTTACGGCGTCCCCGCGGCATTTCTCAAATACTGAAAATCATGGAATATCTGGACATCCACACCCACATCTTCCCCGAGCACGTGGCCGCCAAGGTCATCGCCCAGCTGGAAGGCTACTACAAGTGCAAATGGCACGGCACCGGGGTTTATGACGATCTGATCGAGTCCATGGACGAGGCCGGGGTCCGGCGGAGCAACGTCTTTTCCTGCGCCACCCGTGCGGATCAGGTGGAGGCGGTCAACACCTACCTCGCCTCGGTGCAGGCGAAATTCCCGGACCGCTTCTGCAGTTTCGGCACCATCCATCCGGGCTATCCCCATGTGAAGGAGGAACTGGCCCGGCTCAAATCCATGGGGCTCCGGGGGCTCAAGATTCACCCGGACTTCCAGCAGATCAAGATCGACGATCCCGCCATGCTCAAGGTCTACGATCTGGTGGGGGATTCGCTCCCCATCCTCTTTCACATCGGGGACCCCTGTTTCGACTATTCCGCCCCGAAGCGGCTGGCTCACGTCCTCGACCTGATGCCCGGACTGCGGGTCATCGCCGCCCATCTGGGGGGCTATCGCGCCTGGGAAGACGGGAAAAAGTATCTGGTGGGGAGGGACATCATGCTGGACACCTCGAGCTCCATCGGCTTCATCACGCCCGAAGAGGCGAAAAGCATCATCCTCGCCCACGGCTGCGAACGGGTCCTCTGGGGGAGCGACTATCCCGGCACCCGGCACAAGCAGGCCATCGCCGACCTGAAGTCACTGGGCCTCACGCCCGAACAGGAAGAGATGATCTTTCACAAAAACGCGGAAAAACTGCTCTTCCCCGCGACTTCCAACACCTGATCCGGGGTGATCTCCGCGATGCAGCGGCAGATGCCGCCGACCAGATCCCGGCAGCGCCAGAAGCAGTTTTCGCAGGGCATGCCGCAACTCACCACGACGGGCGGGACGACGCCCGGCACGGGGCAGTGCTCCGGGTAGGGCAGGAACCAGCCCGGCTGGCCGCGCCCCGCCAGAACGACGGAGGGGACTCCCGACATGGCGGCGGCATGGATCCCCCCCGTGTCCACTCCCAGCGCCCCTTTGGCCCGTGAGACCGTGCCGATGAAACGTTCGACGGTGAGTCCCGAAAGGACCGTCGTCCGCTTTTCGGGCAGAAAAGCGGCTATGGCCTCGAGCAGTCCCCTCTCGGCGGGAGTCCCGGTGATGACGTAATGGGGCAGGTCCATCCTTTTGAGGAGTTCGCCCCATTTTTCCGCCGGCCAGCAGCAGGAAGGCCCCTTGCCGCTTCCGGGGAAGACGCAGAAGTACTCCTTCACCGGCAGCTCCGCCGGGGCGAAGGGTCTGGCCGCCCAGGGATTTTCTGGCCGGAATCCGGGAGAGCAGAACTCGGCGAAGCGGGCATTGCGTTCCAGCTCGTGTTCATCGGGGAGAAAGGGGATCTCGCTCCGGGCCGCCGGGGCGAGAAGTTTCAGCAGCCGGGGCTGAAGGTGGAGCGGGGTCGCCTCGAAGCGGCAGCACTCCCGTGCTCCGGAAGCGGCATGGAGCAGCTCCTCCACCAGCAGTTCCCGGTAGAACCTCGCCTGAAAGAGCCGTTCCGGCCGGAGCGCGGAAACGAGGTCGAGGAAATGCCGCCGGAGTTTCGGCTCCCGGAGGAATCGGTGCGGAGCCACCGGAATCACCTGAAGGGCGGGGAAGAGCTTTTGACAGCTCTCCGCCCACAGCGCGTTGGCCAGCATGGTGCAGTGTTCCCCCGGCGCGGTGAAGGCGGGGATGAAGGGGGCGAAGAGCAGAAAATCCCCGATCCGGTCCAGCCGGATGAGCAGCGAGCCCGACCGGTCGCCCTGCGGAGCAGGCCGCAGACGCCAACGGAGGAGGTCGGTCAGCAGGGAAATCTTGTCGGCAAGTTTCATTTTCCGGCTCCTTCCGCATCTTCGGGGAAGAGAAAGTCGATCAGGCGGGCGGCGTGACGCTTAAGCGACCACGTTTCGGCTTTTTCGCGGGCCTTGCGCCCCATGGAGTTCCGGAGTTCTTCGTTTCGGGTCAGCGTCTCGAGGGCCTCCGCCCATTCCTCGGGCGAGGCGCAGAGGAACCCGGTCCCGCCGGGGACGACCACGCGGGTGTTCTCGCCCACGGGAGAGGCCAGGGAGGGCAGTCCGGCCCCGGCGTACTGGATGAGCTTGTAGGCCGACTTGCCGCGGGCGAAGGGCTCGTCGGGGAGCGGCATGATCCCCGCGTGACAGCGGGCGAGAAGACCAGCTTCTTCGGCTTCGCTCCACTCCACGCTGCGGGAAGGAACGCCGGGAAGCGGGCCCCAGGCGGCTTTGCCGATCATGAGCAGTTCGAAATCGCAGCGGGCGGCCATTTCCCGCAGTACAGGAAGAAAGTTCCGCAGATAGGGGAAGGTGGCGGGACTGCCGATCCACGCCACGGTGAAGCGGGGGAATTTTTCCGCCGTCTCCGCCGCCCGGTCGTAACGGTCCAGATCGATGGCGGTGGGGACTTCGAGTACGGCGGAGTTGAGTTTCCCGAACCGCTCTTCGATCAGGCGGTTGGCGGCGATGATGCCGGAAGCCCCGCGGGCGAGGGCGTCGTATTTGCCGGCAAGTCCCGGGATCCGGGCATACTTTTCCCACACAGGATCGTCGAAACCGAGAAAATAGGGGTGCTTCTTCAGAAAAAAAGCCCTCTCGGCCCATGCGGGCAGCAGGGGGAACAGTTCATATTCGATGAAGAATACCTTTTCCGGAGCGCATCGGGCGATATCGCGCATCCGGCGGGCGAAGGCGCGGCAGAAGCTCCCCGGCTGCCGGGCTTTCCCGGCGTAGAGGCGCTCCAGATAGGCCGCGTCGAAAAAAGAAAAACAGTCGACTTCTATCCCCGCCGCCTCGAAGAACGGGCGGTACCGGAAAAAACGCAGGCGGCTGGAGGCGCCGTTTTCCGCATAACGGCAGAAGACGCAGAGGTGCTTCGCCTTGCTCATTTGACCCTGTCGAGAAGGGCGTTCAGCTGTTCCCGCACTCCCGCAAGCCGCCGCAGATGGAATTCGAACACCAGTTTCCGTTCCGGGTCGGCCTCCTGCAGTACTTCGAAGGCACCGACCGTCTCGTCCAGGTCGGCCAGAGCCCGTTTTCCGAGACAGCGCTTCAGGGCGGGGTTGTTGTCGGGGACGTCCAGAAAGTCCGCCGTCCGGGCCAGGAGCCGGGCGTAGGCGCACCCCGCGCCCAGGGGGCCGCAGAAGGGGTTCATGTCGAGAGCGCAGCGGCTGTTCCAGGCGGAAGCGAGGGCGTCGATGGTCTCGACGACGTTCTCTCCGGGCCGCCGGGGCGGGAAAGCGGGATCCTCGCCCTCTTCGTCGTCATCCGGCTCCGGGCCGCGGAGGAAGTCGCCCGAAAGGTAGCTCCAGGCGCTGCTCATGGCGTTCATGCCGGGCACTCCGGACTTCAGTTCGGGACGGGCGGAGATGGTTTCCGCCAGCATATCCTCTTCGCCGGGCAGGTCGAGACACTGGGGCAAAGTCTGGAAATAGCAGTTGATCCGGAGCTCGTCGCGGCGGATCTCTTCTTCCCACCGGGATTCATCCCACGCGGCGGGGCGGTTTGACGGAGAACGGCTCATTGTTTGCTGCGGGCGGCGGCCTCGAGTTTCGACACGGCGTCGGGGGAGGGGGCTCCGGACCAGAGCTCTTCGAGCGCGTAGCGCGCCCTCGCTTCCGGCGTCATCAGGTGGACGAGCACGGTGTTGTAGTCGATGATCTGCCAGCTGCCGGTGCCCACGCCGTCGATCCGGGTGGGGTGGAGCTTCCAGGTCTCGCGGACCCGCCGTTCGATCTCGGAGGAAAGGGCGTTGAGCTGAGGCTCCGAAGTGGCCGTGGCGATCACGTAGCAGTCGGCGATGGAGGAAAGCTCGCTTACGTTGACGATCTTCACCTCTTCCGCCTTCTTGTCTTCGGCGCACCTGGCGCAGAACGAGGCCAGTTCTTCGGGACCGGGCGTCACTTTTTTCTCACTCATTTTCCATTTTCCCCTTCACTCTGATCTTATACAGCCCGTGGCGGCGGCAGTACTCCGCCACCGGAGCGGGCGTCCGTGATATAATATCGCTCCAATTTGCCGATTTTGCCATAGCGGAACGCAAGTTTGTCGATGAATTTTCGAAAAATTTTCCCGCCAGCAGCCCGGAAAAGAGTTTTTCCGCCGTTTTCACTGGGAAATGCCGCTCCAAAATCTCCAGCGTCACCTCCGCCCCCGGCCGGGGATAGGTCAGCACCCCGAAGCGCTCCGCCAGTTCCACGCCCCGGTACCAGGTGTGCAGCTCCAGCAGGGAATCCGCCCCGATGAGCAGCAGAAACTCCTCCTCCCCGCGGGAGTTAAGTTCCTCCAGAAGCTCGAAAGTGTACGAAGGGCTTTTCTGCCGCCTCATTTCCACGTCCGAGACGAAGTTTCCCGGCTCGGCGGCCGTCAGCAGCCGGAGCATGTTCATCCGGTGCTCGAAACCCGCCTGCTCCCTCCCGGCCTTGTGGGGCGGACTGAAGGAGGGGACCCACATCACCCGGTCGCAGCGGTGTGACGCCAGCGCTCCCCGGGCAACGCCCAGATGTCCCGCGTGCGGGGGGTCGAAACTGCCCCCGAAAAAAGCCGTCTTCATCGAAATTGCCGAAACTCCTTTCCGTCTCTCCGGGCAATAAAATAACCTTTTTTTCCGTTTTTTCAAGTTCGATGGAAGAAAAAAACTCTTTTTTGCTTGATTTTTTCCGTTTTCCCTCTATCTTATGGAGAGTACACACGGTAAAGAGAAAAGAGGAGATACCTTGCTTTCATGAAAAAACTGCTGTTCTTCCTTGTCTTCGGGCTCTGCTGCGGTTTCGCCGCGGAAGCCGATCCGTTCACGTGGCGCGCCGACGCCGAGAGGGGAAAACTGGTGATATCGGTCCGCGTCGCCGAGGGGCATTATCTCAATTGCGACATGCTCCGGATCGAGATCCGCGACGCTGAAGGACAGACGCCGCCCTTCCTTTCTTCTCCGCCGAAAATAACGATCGACGACCCGGATCAGGGGAAGATCCCCATCCTGGGCGAAGGCGTCTGGCGCTGGTCCTGCGGCGGGAAGCCCCCCTACCGGGTGAAGGTCTCCTTTCAGGGGTGCCGCAAGGCCGGGCCCGGAGAGCCCGCCGTCTGCCTGATGCCGCAGGAACTGCAGCTTATGGGGCAGACTGTCCCCGCCCCGCGCCCCGCGGAAAAGGAACGCGGCGCCTTTTACCGGCCGTGGAAGGTGGTGAAAAGCTTTTCCGGCGCCATGAACAAGGCGGAATTCCTGAAATTTCTCGATCCCGCCGGGGGAGGGGAGGCCGTCCGCTCTCAGGAAAACCTCTTCGACGGCGCTTCCCTGTTCCTGATCCTGCTGCTCACCCTGCTGGGCGGGGCGGGGCTGAACCTGACGCCCTGCGTGCTCCCCATGATCCCCGTCAATCTGGCGGTCATTTCCGGCGGAGCCGGCCGGAGCGCCGGATTCCGCCGGGGGCTCTGCTACGCCTGCGGCATGGCCCTCGCCTACGGGGTGCTGGGCGCGGCGGTGGTCTTCACGGGGGCCACCTTCGGGTCTCTCAACTCCTCGAGCTGGTTCAACTTCGGCGTGGCGGCGGTCTTCTTCGTGCTGGCGGCGGCCATGTCGGGGCTCTTCGACCTGGATCTTTCGCGCTTCGCCCGCTTTTCTCCGGGGAAGCTCCCCGGTTCCCGTGAGGCGGCGGCCTTTTTCATGGGGATCGTTTCCGCCCTGCTGGCCGGAGCCTGCGTCGCCCCCGTGGCCGCCGGGCTCATGATCTTCGCCGCCGGACTCTACGCGCAGGGGAACATGCTGGCCCCCTTCATGGGGCTGCTGCTGGGCGTCGGCATGGGGCTGCCCTGGCCCTTCGCCGCCGCGGGCCTCGCGGTGCTGCCCAAACCGGGACGCTTCATGCTGACGGTGAAATACGTCTTCGCCGGAGTTATTCTTCTGGGGGCGGTCTATTACGCTTATCTGGGGTTCTCCCTGCTGCCGGGAAATTTTTCACCGCAGGCGGAGCTGACCAAACTGGCAGAAGCGGGGGACCGGGCGCATGCCGCGAAAAAACGCCTTGTGGTGGACTTCTGGGCCACCTGGTGCAAGAACTGCACGGCCATGAAGCGCACTGTGCTCAGTGATCCCGAAGTGCTCAAGGCCCTTGAAAAATACGAATTCGTCGAATTTCAGGCCGAAAAGCCGGGGGATCCCCTTATCGCGCCTTTGCTGAAAGAGTGGAAGGTGCCCGGTTTTCCCGCTTTTGTCATCCTCGAACCTTGAAAATCCCCCGAGTTTGTGCTATATTATCCGGAATACAGTTTACGACGGATAACCGCAATCAAACAAGGAGTTTTATCATGGCGGACGATGTCAAAGGCCAGGAGCTGATGGACAAACTGGTCAGCTTGTGCAAACGGCGCGGATTCATTTTCCCGAGTTCCGAGATCTACGGCGGCTTCAACGGCTTCTGGGACTACGGTCCCTACGGCTGCCGCATGAAACGGGCGGTGGAGTCTCTCTGGTGGCGTGAAATGGTCGAGACCCGCGACAACGTGGAAGGGCTCGACTCCACCATCATCGCCAACCCCACCATCTGGAAGGCTTCCGGCCACATCGACCAGTTCAGCGACCTGATGACCGACTGCAAGAACTGCAAGGCCCGGCACCGGGTGGACCAGATGGAAGACCCCACCACCTGTCCCGTCTGCGGCAGCAAGGACCTGACCGAGCCCAAGGAATTCAATCTGATGATGAAGACCTTCGTGGGCCCCGTCTTCGACGACGAGCACGTGGCCTACCTGCGGGCCGAGACCTGCCAGCCCATCTTCGTGGACTTCCACAGCGTCCGCGTGGCGACGCGGCAGAAGCTCCCCTTCGGCGTGGCCCAGATCGGGAAGGCCTTCCGCAACGAGATCAACCCCCGCAACTTCACCTTCCGCAGCCGGGAGTTCACCCAGATGGAAATGGAGTTCTTCTGCGACGGCGAAGAGGGCATGAAGTGGTTCGAGTACTGGAAGGAACAGCGGATCAACTACTACCGCAACAAGCTCCAGTTCCCCGAGGAGTTCATGCGCATCCACGTCCACGATAAGCTGGCCCACTACGCCAAGGCGGCCATCGACATCGAAGTGCAGTTCCCCTTCGGCTGGGGCGAGCTGGAAGGCGTCCACCACCGGGGCACCTGGGATCTCTCGCAGCACAGCAAGTTTTCCGGCGTCGATCTGAGCTACATGGACCACGACAACCACCGGACCCTCATGCCCACGGTCATCGAGACCAGTGTGGGACTGGACCGGACCATCCTCGCGTTGTTGAGCCGGGCCTACGACGAAGACACCGCCGCCACCAAGAAAGAAGGCATGAAAGAGGACGTGCGGGTGGTGCTCCATCTGCCTCCGCTGGTCGCTCCCATCCAGGCGGCGGTCCTGCCCCAGTCCAAGAAGCTCAAGGAAAACGCCGAAGCGCTGTACAAGGACATTTCGCGCTATTTCCGTTCCGAATACGACGATACGGGCAGCATCGGCAAGCGCTACCGCCGTCAGGACGAGATCGGCACTCCCTACTGCATCACCTTCGACTTCGACTCCCTGAACGACAACGCGGTCACGGTCCGGGACCGGGACACCATGCTTCAGGAGCGGATCGGGATCACTCAGCTCCGGGACTATCTGGAAAAGAAGATCGGATTCTGAAGTCCGGTCCGATGAACTCCGGGAGTGGAAAAACGAAAAAGTTTTCCGGCTTCCGGAGTTTTTGATTTTACGCGTTTTCGAAAAGGGAAGGGAAATACGGCGTGTCTATGGCCGCGACGGGAAAATATCAGGTGGATATGTGCCACGGTCCGCTTTTCAGCAAGATCGTGGTCTTCGCCATCCCGCTGATGCTTTCCATGGGCTTTCAGCTGATCTTCCACGCCATGGACCTGGTGGTCATCGGCCACTTCTCTCCCCATGAAGCCATGGCCGCCGTGGGCTCGACGGCTCCGATAAATTCCCTGATGATCAATGTCTTCGGCGGCCTGGCCGTGGGAACGAGCGTCTTCACAGGGCGCTTTTTCGGCGCGGACGACCGCAAGCGATTGAGCCGCTCCATCCACACCTCCATCGCCCTCGGCGTCTACGGCGGCCTCATCGCCATGCTCCTCGGGCTGCTGATCGTCAGGCCGCTTCTCGTGTGGATGGAGACGCCCGCGGATGTGCTGCCCAAGGCCTGCCTCTACCAGTGGATCTGTTTCGCGGGGCTGCCTTTTTCGCTCTTGTTCAACATCGGCAGCGGCATCATGCGCGCCGTGGGAGACACGAAACGTCCATTCTATTTCCTCACCGTCGCGGGCGTGGTCAACGTGCTGCTGAACCTCTTTTTCGTGGTGGTGTGCGGCATGGATGTGGCCGGCGTGGCCATCGCCACCGCCATCGCCCACGCTCTTTCCGCCGGACTGCTCCTGCGGGCGCTGATGAAAAACGAACCCAGGACCCGGTTCAGCTGGCACAGGATGCGCATCGACGGGCGTATCATGAAGGACGTTCTGAAGATCGGCGTTCCCTCGGGGATCCAGAGCTCCTTCTTCTCCGTTTCCAACATGATCATCCAGTCCTCCATCAACTCCTTCGGCTCCTACGCCATGGCGGGGAGCACCGCGGAGCTGGGGGTGGAGTCGATTCTCCACGTCTGTTCCACCTCCTTCTACCACGCCGCCATCGCCTTCATTTCCCAGAACCGGGGGGCGGGCGACTACAAGCGGGTGGTGAAAAGCATTCAGGAGTGCGCACTCTGCGCGACGGTCCTCAGCACCATCGTGGGATGGACCTTCTATCTGCTGGGACCGCGGATATTGTGTGTTTTCAATTCCGATGCCCAGGTCATCGACTGGGCCATGCAGCGGGCCGCGATCATGTTCACCACCTACATGCTTCTCGGCATCATGGAGACGCTGAACGGGACCATGCGCGCCCTCGGCTACGCCTTGAGCTCCATGTTCATCACCCTCTTTTTCGCCTGCATCTTCCGGATCTGGTGGATCTTCACCATCCTGCCCCACTACCGGACCTTTTTCGGGCTCTTCATCTCCTACCCCGTGTCGTGGGTCCTCGTTTCGGCGGTCAATCTCATCGTCCTCTTCTTCGGATTGCGCAAGCTCAAAAGGGAACTCTCCGCCAGGGAGAAAAGTTTTGCCTGAACGTCTTCCGGGGCGGGGCAGGGGCGAAAGCAAAAAACTGGCAACCCCGCCAAGATTCGAACTTAGACTAACTGGACCAAAACCAGTTGTGCTGCCATTACACCACGGGGTTGCCTGATATTTCCATAAAATACTCCCGATTGGCCGAAAATTCCAGTCGGAAACCGAAAAAAAGCTCAAAAAGATGTCTTTTGACGGCAAAAAGAGGATAAAAACGGATTTCTTCCGTTGAAAAATTTCCCCGCACGTGCTATATTAAGCACAACGGGCGACGGGGTGCTGTTCCGGCAGGCGGAACGGCTGAGATAAAACCCGCAGAACCTGAAACGGATAATTCCGGCGAAGGGATCGGTCGATGCATCCGAAGCGTCTCCTTCTTCCCTGCGCCGCACACCGGCCATAAATGAAAAGGAGATGAATCATGGCGGCAATCGAAAATGTGATCTCACATGCGATCCTCAGCAAGTTTTCCGAAAAACTGCTTTCCGGACTGAATCTGGACGTGGCGCTGGTGGGCGCGGGACCTTCCGCGCTGGTGGCGGCCCGCTATCTGGCCGACGCCGGTCTCAAGTGCGCCGTCTTCGAACGCAAACTCGCGCCCGGCGGCGGCACCTGGGGCGGCGGCATGCTCTTCAACGAAATGGTGGTCCAGCAGGACGCGATCCACATCCTCGACGATTTCGGGATCCCCTACACCGAGATCCCCGGCAATCCCGGATATTACACCCTCGACTCCGTGGTCATGGCCTCGGGACTGATCTTCGGCTGCGTCAAGGCGGGCGCCACCATCTTCAACGCCATGAGCGTGGAAGACCTGGTCTTCAAGGAAGGCCACGTGGGCGGGCTCGTCATCAACTGGACCCCCGTGGAGCGTCTCGGGATGCACGTGGATCCCCTCACCGTGCTGGCCAAGGCCGTCATCGACGGCACGGGCCACCCCAGCGAGATCATGCATCTCGCCACCGAGAAGGCCGGGATCAAGCTCGACACGCCCGACGGCAAGGTCCAGGGCGAGCGGCCCATGTGGGTGGACCAGGGCGAAGCCCAGACGGTTGACAACACCAAGGAGTACTTCCCCGGTCTCTTCGCCTGCGGCATGAGTGCCAACAACACCGGCGGCGGCTACCGGATGGGGCCCATCTTCGGCGGCATGCTCATGTCCGGCAAGAAGGTCGCCGAGCTGGTCAAGGCCGCGCTGAAGAAGTAAGACACCTGACTGCAAAAACACGGGTGCGTCTCGAAAAGAGGCGCGCCCGTGTTTTTTTTGGTTTGGGAAACTATGAATACTAAGAATACTATGAATACTGTGAATACTGCAGATGCCTCTGCCGCAAACTTGGGTTTGCGGTAGAGGCAGGAGCGCAAACTGACCAGTGCGCCGTGAAGACCCCGCTGGGCCGAACGTCGGCCTCGACTCTACGCGGCAACTGTCGCTGACGCGCGCTCATTGCCGCAGTCTGCAACCGCAGATTTGCGATAACAGCAGGGCTTCAAACCAACTGCTCGCCGCGGGCGCTCGGCAATACCGCCAAACCAGTATTCATAGTATTCTCAGTATTCCTGGTACAGCAGCCCAGTGCAGCGGCATAAAAAAGCGCCCCCTCGCACAAGAGGGAGCGCTTTTGAGCAGAGAAGTGTGCTTACTTCATCGCCTGGGCCACGGCCACGGCCACGTCGACGGAAGCACCGACCATGGGGTTGTTCCCCATGCCGATGAGCCCCATCATTTCCACGTGGGCGGGAACCGAGGAGGATCCGGCGAACTGGGCGTCGGAGTGCATCCGGCCCATGGTGTCGGTCATGCCGTAGGAGGCAGGGCCGGCGGCCATGTTGTCGGGATGGAGCGTACGGCCGGTGCCGCCGCCGGAAGCGACCGAGAAGAAGGGCATGCCCTTCTCGATGCGCTCTTTCTTGTAGGTGGCCATGACGGGATGCTGGAACCGCGTGGGATTGGTGGAGTTGCCGGTGATGGCGATGTCCACGCCCTCGAGCCACATGATGGCCACGCCCTCGCGGACGTCGTCGGCGCCGTAGCAACGGACGGCGGCCCGTTCGCCCTTGGAGTAGGCCCGTTCTGAAACGACCTTCACCTTGCCGGTGTAGTAGTCGAATTCGGTCTCCACGCCGGTGAAGCCGTTGATGCGCGAAATGATCTGGGCGGCGTCCTTGCCGAGGCCGTTGAGGATGACCCGGAGCGGTTCCTTGCGGGCCTTGTTGGCGCTGCGGGCGAGCCCGATGGCGCCTTCGGCGGCGGCGAAGGATTCGTGTCCGGCGCAGAAAGCGAAGCACTTGGTCTCGTCACGCAGCAGCATGGAGGCCAGATTGCCGTGCCCGAGGCCGACCTTGCGGTCGTCGGCCACGGAGCCGGGGATGCAGAAGGACTGCAGGCCTTCGCCCAGGGTCTTGGCGATCTCGGAGGCCACGGTCTGGCCGCGCTTGATGGCCACGGCGGCGCCCGTGAGGTAGGCCCAGCAGGCGTTTTCGAAGCAGATGGGCTGGATGTCGCGGACCCGCTTCAGGATGTCCAGACCCTTGGACTCGGTGATCTTCTTCGCTTCTTCGAGGGAGGCGATGCCGTTGGCTTTCAGGAAGGCGTCGATCTGGGCGATGCGCCGTTCGTAACTTTCGAAAAGAGCCATGATGTTTACTCCTTAAAATAGCACTTACTGTTTGCGGGGATCGATGACCTTGGCGGCTTCGGCGAAGCGGCCGTAGGTGCCCGTGAACTTCTTGAGCGCCTCGTTGGCGTCCATGCCGCCCTTGATGGCGTCGAGCATCTGGCCCAGCTTGATGAACTGGTAGCCGATGACGTGATCTTCATCGTCGAGAGCGATGGCGGTGACGTAGCCTTCGGCCATTTCGAGGTAGCGGACGCCCTTGGCGGAGGTGCCGTACATGGTCCCGGTGATGCTCCGGAGCCCCTTGCCCAGGTCTTCGAGCCCGGCGCCGATGGGGAGCCCGCCCTCGCTGAAGGCGGTCTGGGTGCGGCCGTAGACGATCTGGAGGAAGAGTTCCCGCATGGCGGTATTGATGGCGTCACAGACCAAATCGGTGTTGAGCGCTTCGAGGAGCGTCTTGCCGGGCAGGATCTCCGCGGCCATGGCGGCGGAGTGAGTCATGCCGGAGCAGCCGATGGTCTCGACCAGGGCTTCCTGGATGATCCCTTCCTTGACGTTCAGCGTCAGTTTGCAGGCGCCCTGCTGGGGAGCGCACCAGCCCACGCCGTGGGTCAGGCCGGAAATGTCCTTGATCTCCTTGGCTTTCGTCCACTTGCCTTCCTGCGGGATCGGGGCGGGACCGTGCTTCGGCCCTTTGGCCACGCAGACCATCTGCTCGACTTCGTGACTCAGATTCATCGAGTTGTCTCCTTTGTTGGATTGAGTTTCTTTACAGGGGAATCCCATGACGATTTTCCATAATATACACCCTGATTTCCGATTTTTCCAAAAACAAATGTGGATTTTTTGCAAAATCGGTGCTATATTCTCACGAAGGAGCGTTCTGAAGGCAATGAAAGAAGTCACGATCTACACCGACGGCGCCTGTTCCGGCAACCCCGGACCGGGAGGCTACGGCATCGTCCTGATCTACAAGAAGCACCGCAAGGAGATCTCGGGGGGCTTTTCCCGGACCACCAACAACCGCATGGAGCTTCTGAGCGCCATCGTCGCCCTGGAGACCTTGACCGAATCCTGCAAGGTGACTCTTTACAGCGACTCCCGCTATCTGGTGGACGCGGTCACCGAAAGCTGGCTCTGGAGCTGGCGGCAGCACAACTGGCTCAAGGCGGACCGGACTCCGGTCAAGAACGTGGACCTGTGGGAGCGGTATTTGCTTGTCCAGGAACGCCACAAGATCGCCATGGTCTGGGTCAAGGGACACGCCGCCAACGCGGAAAACAACCGCTGCGACGAACTGGCCCGGAGCGCCGCCGCGCGGGAAGATCTGCCCGAAGATCCCGGATTGCAGTAAAAAAATCCATTTTCCCGCTTGCATTTTTCCCGAATGGGGTGTATATTACCCGGCAAGGATCATTGTGTGCCCGGAGGCGGGGGAAGGGAGCGGTTTTCCCTTTCCGAAACAACCGCGGGTCGTCAGAGGCCGTTCCGGCGCAATGGATCGCAGTCAGAATACGGGAAAGAAAAGAAAATGGCTGAAGTATTTCTGGAGCACGTCTACAAAGTCTACGAAGGCAAAGTCGAAGCGGTGCGGGATTTCTGTCTCGACATCAAGGACCGGGAGTTCATGGTGTTCGTCGGGCCCTCCGGCTGCGGCAAATCCACCACGCTGCGCATGATCGCCGGCCTCGAAGAGATCACCAAGGGCATCGTCAAGATCGGCGACCGGGTGGTCAACGACGTGGCCCCCAAGGATCGGGATATCGCCATGGTGTTCCAGAACTACGCGCTTTATCCGCACATGACCGTCTACGACAACATGGCCTTCGGTCTGAAGCTGCGGAGATACTCCCGCGAAGAGATCAACAACCGGGTCATGGAAGCGGCCAAGATCCTCGGACTGGAAGAATACCTCGACCGTCGTCCGAAACAGCTTTCCGGCGGTCAGCGTCAGCGCGTCGCCGTGGGCCGGGCCATCGTCCGCAAACCCAAGGCGTTCCTCTTCGACGAACCCCTTTCCAACCTCGATGCCAAGATGCGTGTGCAGATGCGTACCGAGATCTCGAAGCTCCATCAGCATCTGGAAAGCACCATGATCTACGTGACCCACGACCAGACCGAAGCCATGACCATGGGCGACCGGATCTGCGTCATGAAGGACGGCGTCATCCAGCAGGTGGCCGCCCCCATCGACCTTTACGACAAGCCCTGCAACAAGTTCGTGGCGGGCTTCATCGGTACGCCGCCGATGAACTTCTTCGAGGGCGCCCTTGTCCGCCGTGATGGCAAGCTCTGGTTCACTTCTCCCGGTTTCGAGTGCGCCGTCCTCGACGCCTGGAAGGAGAAGATGGAGCCCTTCTGCGACAAGCAGGTCACCTTCGGCGTCCGCCCCGAGGATATCGGCAGCGAATCCGCCGAGCGCAGCGGCGACATGCCCAAGATCAAGGCCAAGGTCGAGGTCATCGAGCCCATGGGCTCCGAGACCTACGTCTACCTCACCTGCGCCACCACGAGCTTCATCGCCCGCATCGATCCCCACCGCCGCCTGACCGTGGGCGAGGAAGTCGAATTCGCGCTGCTCATGAGCAACGCCCACTACTTCGACTCCGCCACCGAGAAGGCCATCATCTGACCTTGCGGCATGGCATAAGGAAAGAGAGCCGGGAGTTTTCACGCTTCCGGCTCTTTTTTGTATCGCTTCGTAAGTAAAAAAGCGCTTGTGCGAAGGAAACGTGACGTAATGGACAACGCCGGGGCAGGGGAGCACACTTCCGGAAAGCAAGAGGTGATCGTCGCGATCCCCCTTTACCGGGAGACCATGTCGGAAAACGAGGAGCTCTCGTTCCGGCGGGCCGTCACCGTGCTGGGCAAAAAGAACCCCGTCGCGGCTTTCGCCCCAGAAGGGATGGACCTTTCGCTTTACACGGGGATCTTTCCGCAGCTTCTGGTGGAAAGGTTCCCGGCGCACTTCTTCCGCTCGGTGAAGGATTACAGCCGGCTGCTGCTGTCGGAGGAGTTCTACGAACGCTTTGCCTCATACGAATGGCTCCTCATCTGCCAGCTCGACGTCTGGGTGTTCCGGGACGAGCTCCTCGACTGGTGCCGCAGTGACTACGACTTCATCGGCGCCCCCATTCCCGCCACCTGGGAGCGGGCACGGGACGGAAAAGTTCCGATCATCGTCGGGAACGGCGGCTTTTCGCTCCGCCGGGTCGGCGCGTTTTCGCGGGTGCTCCGGGAAGGCGATGCCCCCATGTTTTCACGGAAGCGTCTCCGGGGGTATGTTTCGCTTCATCTGCGGGGAGGGCATTTTCTCCGGGCCTTCGTCCCGCTGCTCCGCCTCATGGGGATCGGCAATTCCCGGCGGCGCTGCCTGAATATTTTGCGGGAGCAGGGGGCCTGCGAGGACATGGCCTTCACCGCCATCGCCGAAGCGGGCGGACTCCGCGTCCCCTCCGCGGCGGCAGCGGCCCGGTTCGCTCTCGACGGGGAGTATCTGGATCTTTTTTGGGAACCGGGCAAGAGCGAGGTGCCCGTCGGGCTCCACGCCTGGCACCGGGAGCAGGGGCGGCAGTTCCTGAAACAGCTGGAGGGAAAAGACCCCGTAAGGCAAAAATTCCCCTTCGTCCTTTCCATCTGCATCCCTACCTGGAACCGGGCGGAGATCCTGCGGAAGAGTCTCGAGGCGCTGACGGCGGGATCCTGCTTCCGCTCCGGGCGGGTGGAGATCGTCGTTTCGGACAACGCCTCCGCCGATGCCACGCCGGAAGTATGCCGGGAATTCGCCGCCCGTTTCCCGGAGAATTTCGTCTGGCGCCGACTCGAAAAGGGGATCGACGCCCACTTCAATTTTCAGAACGCGCTGTCGCTGGGACGGGGCGAGTTCCTGAAACTCCAGACGGATTACGTCTATTTCCGGCCCGGCGACCTCGACCGGTACGTCGCCTTTTTGGAAGAACATCGCCATGAAGCGGGGCTTTTTCTGCCCGGCGAGGAGAAAAGCGGCGGGAATTCGCCGTTCGTTTCCGGCATCGATGAGGCGGTCAGGCGGCTTTCCTTCGGCATCACCTCGATCAACGCCCTGTGCCTGAGCCGGGAACTCTACGATTCATTGGAAGATCCCTTCCGGGAGTGGCGGCGCTTCTTCCCTCAGCTGGACATCGTTTTCCGGCTGCTGGCGCGGGGCGAACGGGGAAGGCTGCTGCCCCACTTTTCCACGGTACGGCAGGAAACGCGAAATATTCGCAATCACGCTCAGACCTTCGCCTGTTACCTGGATCTGCTGGCGGAGCGTGTCGCCTCGGGGGAACTCGAGGAGAGGACTTTCAGAAAAGAAAAGAGGCGTCTGCTCTTCGAATACCTCATCCCCTACCATTTCGACTTCTTCCATCAGTACAACGTTTCCCGGGAGCCCCTGCCGTTTCTGGCTTACGCCGGGCATTTCAGGAAAGAGTGGTATTTTCTCCCCGCGCTCGTCTACATCGGATTCATGTGGTTCTGTTCCAACGTGATCCCCATCCATCAGCTCCTCGGCCGCGTCAGGCGCGCCCTCCGGGGCGGCCGCCGGTCTTGACCGCTTCCCGGCTCCGGACCTCCGGCCCCGCGGAGAAAAGAAGAAAAAGTTTGATTTTTGAATTAATTAGGACTTGCAAATTATTTTGATGTGTGGTATATTAAGAGAACGTACAGCGGCATTGTGCCCCGGAGAGGAGGGAAAAGGATGAAAGACGGTTTCTGCTGGCGGCATTTTTTCGGCAACGCCGCCCGGTTCCGGGAACGGCTGATCTGTTCCTACACCGGCAATTTCGAAAGCGACATCTTTTCCCTTACCATGAGCCAGGAGCGGCTGCTCCGGGAACTCTGCCTCAGGACCACCCCCGAGTCCGATGGGATCTCCCTCAAGAATCTGGCCGACTGTCTGGGACTTTCCTCCAGCGCCGTTTCGGTCATGGTGGAGGCTCTGGTCCAGAAAAAAGTCCTCGAACGCCGGGCTTCCGCCGCCGACCGCCGTCAGGTGCTGATCCGGCTCTCGGACGGCGCTTGGAAATGCCTCGACCTCTACGACGAGGGATTCGACCGCTTCTTCGCCGGGTTTTCACCCGAAGAACACGCCCTGATCGAAAAAATCGCCCTCCGGCTCGCCGCCGCGGCGGACGATTTCGATAATGAACAAAAAGCCAACAAAGGAACTCGAAAAGGAGAAAACAAATAATGAGAACCGTTCTGAGTGTGATAGGGCTCCTGATCGCCGCCTCCGCGGCCTTCGGCGCCGGAGAAAAAACCAAAGCCAAAGCCCCCGCCCCCGCCATGATGATGCCGCCTCCGACCGTCCTGGCAGGCAAGGTGACGGTCATGACCAACACCGTCACCAAGAAGTACGTGGGCATGATCAAGGCCCTTTACGACGCCTCGCTGGTCGCCCGCGTTTCCGGGAACATCGACGACCAGCTGCTGCCTCACGGCGCTTTCGTCAAGAAGGATCAGGTGATATTGCAGCTCGAAGACACCGTCTACAAGGCGCAGGTCCAGGCGGCCAAAGCTCTCGTCGCCCAGACCGAGGCTGAATTGACCTTCGCCAAAAACAACTTCGCCCGGCAGAAAAAACTGCTCGCTCAGAAGGCCACCTCCGAAACCACCTATGAGGAGGCTCAAAAGGTCTACCTCACCACCATGGCGAAGCTCGACAACTACAAGGCCCAGCTGATCCAGGCTCAGGACAACCTCAAATACACCAAGGTCCGCTCCCCCTTCGACGGCCGCATGGGCAAGGTGGTGATGAGCCCCGGCAACTACGTGACCCCCGGAACGATGCTGGTCCGGGTCGTCAGCATTTCCCCCGTCAACGTGGACTTTTCCATCAGTTCGAGGGACTTCCTCGAGATCTTCGGCAGCATGGACGCCCTCAAGGCCCGCGCCAAGGTCGCCATGTTTCTCGCTGACGGCTCCCGGTATCCCGGCGACGGCCGCATCATCTTTATGAGCAACAGCGTGGATTCCAGCACCGACACCATCGAGATCCGGGCCAGCTTCGAGAACAAGGAAGGCAAACTGATTCCCGGCGGTCTGGTCACCATGCGCCTCGGACTCCTCGATCCGCCCAGGATGACCGCCGTGCCCCTGACCGCGGTCCTCAACGACCGGAAGGGCTCCTACGTCTACATCATCGGTCCCGAAAACCGGGCGCTCCGGCGCGACGTGACCCTCGGCCCCGTCATCGGGAGCTTCCAGCTGATAAGCAAGGGGCTGAAAGAAGGGGAATCCGTCGTCTCCGGCGGCACCAACAAGATCCTCTTCCCCGGAATGCCGGTGAAGCCCGTCTTCGCCGACAGTGCGAAAGGTGCTGAAAAGAAATGATCTCCCAAATCTTCATTGACCGTCCCCGCCTCGCCATCGTCATTTCCATCGTGACGGTGCTGCTGGGACTGCTCTGCCTCATCAAGGCGCCCATCGCCGAATATCCGGAGATTGCGCCGCCGTCGCTGGTGGTCTTCGCCAACTACACCGGCGCGGGAGCGGAAGAGGTGGCCGACACCGTGGCCACCGTCATCGAGGAACAGATGAACGGTCTGGAAGATCTGCTCTACTTTTCCTCCACGTCGAGCAACGCCGGACTTTACATCCTTTCCATCACCTTCAAATCGGGCACCGACACCGACATCGCGCTGGTGAACGTCCAGAACGCCGTCGACCGGGCGAAGCCGCTGCTGCCCCAGGTCGTCAAGGACAACGGCGTCCGCTTCTTCAAGCGTTCCAGCGACATCCTCGCCCTCTACAACTTCACCACCGACGGGACGGAACTTTCCCAGACTCAGCTTTCCAACTACATCCGGACCAACATCCGCGACCCCCTGTCGCGGGTGGACGGCGTCAGCGAAGTGAGCATCATGGGCGAGCGGAACTACTCCATGCGCATCTGGATCGATCCGGTGAAGATCTCCTCGCTGAACATCACCCCCGACGACGTCGCCTCCGCCGTGCGCTCCCAGAACCAGCAGGCGGCGGCGGGCTCCGTGGGAACGGAGTTCAGCCATGACTCCCTGCAGCTCAAGGTCAACACCCTCGGACGGCTCAAGACCGTGACGGAGTTCGAAAACATCGTGGTCCGCAGCTCCTCGGGGGGCAGACTGGTCAAACTCAAGGACGTCGCCCGGGTCGAACTGGGCGCCGAGCAGTACTCCAACGGCAGTTCCTTCAATGGCCGGGAGTGCGTGGCCCTGCTGGTTTACCGGAACGACGACGCAAACGCCATTCTGGTGGTGGACCGGGTCAACGCCCTGCTTGACGGGCTCGCCAGGAATTTCCCGAAGGGCGTCCATTACAACATCGCCTACGATCCCACCAAATACATCCGCATCTCTCTCGAAGAGATCGTCATGACGCTGATCCTGACTCTCGTGCTGGTGGTCATCATCACCTACATCTTCCTGCAGGACTGGCGGGCGACGCTGATCCCCACCATCACCATCCCCGTCAGCTTGATCGGAACCTTCATCTTCCTGATCCCGCTGGGATTTTCCATCAATCTGCTGACCATGTTCGCATTGATCCTGGTCATCGGCTCCCTGGTGGACGACGCCATCGTGGTGACCGAAAACACCATGAGCATCATGGAAAAGGAGGGACTGCCGCCCAAGGAGGCCGCCTCCAAGAGCATGCAGCAGATCACCGGGGCGATCATCGCCACGACGCTGGTCATCGTCGCCATCTACGCGCCCGTGGGCTTCTACGGGGGCATGGTGGGGACCATCTACGTCCAGTTCGCCGTGACCATGTGCATCGCGCTGTGTCTTTCGACCGTGAACGCCCTGACGTTGAGCCCCGCCCTCTGCGCCATTCTGCTGCGGAAGCCTCAGCCCACGCGCAATCCCTTCTTCAAGGGATTCAACTACTGCCTCAACAAGAGCCGGAACGGCTATCTGAAGGTTTCCGGGTTCCTGATCCGTTATCTCATCATATCGGTCATCCTTTTCGCCTTCGTGCTGTGGCTCAACTACTTCTTCTACAACCGGATCCCCGGCTCCTTCATCCCCACCGAGGATAAGGGCGCCCTCATGGCCGCCATCGAGCTGCCGCCCGGCGCGGCCCTGACCCGGACCATGAACACGCAGAAAGAGGTCCTCGACGCGGTCAAGAAAGTTCCCGGGGTCAAGGACGTTATCTCCGTCAGCGGTTTCAGCTTTACGGCGGGAACCGGCGAAAACGTGGGTGTCGGCATCTTCGTCCTCGATGACTGGGACAAGCGCAAGACGCCCGAAACCCAGATCGAAGGGGTCCGCGGCAGGATCCAGGCGGCCGTTGCGGCCATTCCCACCGCCAGCGTCAACGTCTTCCAGCCCCCGGCCATCATGGGGCTGGGCGTCACGGGCGGCATCAGCTTCATGCTCCAGTGCACGGGCAAACAGACGCCGCAGGATTTGGAAAAGGCCATCCGCAGCACGGTGGCGAACATCCGCACCTTCCCCGGCGTGAGCATGGCCTTTTCGAGCTACGACGCCTCCACGCCTCAGCTCTTTCTGGACATCGACCGGGACAAGGCCGAGGCCCTGGGCGTTCCCGTGAGCCGCATCTTCAGCGTGCTGCAGGGGAACCTCGCTTCCGCCTACCTGAACGACTTCAATTTGCAGGGCTACTCCTTCAAAGTGAAGCTTCAGGCCGAAAGCGACGACCGGGACACGGTCAACACGCTTTCCGACCTCGCCGTCAAGAACAACGACGGCAAAATGGTGCCCCTGAGCTCCTTCGCCACCTTGCGCTACACGGTCGGTCCCCGGCTGCTCACCCGGTTCAATCAGTATATGTCGGCTCAGGTCAACGTGATGCTGAAGCCCGGCACTCCCTCTTCGTCGGTGATGAAGCTGGTGGAAGAGGACGTCGCCCAAAAGCTGGGGCGGGACTACAACGTGGAGTGGGTCGATATGGCCAAGCAGGAGCGGGACAACGAGGGCAAGATCCTCGTCCTGCTGCTCTTCGCCACGGTCTTCGGCTACCTCTTCCTCGTGGGACAGTATGAAAGCTGGACCATCCCGCTGCCCGTCATGCTGACCATCACCTTCGCCTCCCTGGGCGGACTGCTGGGACTGCGTTACGTCACCTGGATCGGCGGCCTCTTCGGAATCAAGTACACCAACATGGACCTGAGCATCTACGCCCAGCTGGGGCTGGTCATGCTCATCGGTCTTTCCAGCAAGAACGCCATCCTCATGGTGGAGTTTTCCAAGCAGGCCCGTGAAGAGGGGCTTTCCATCTTCGACTCCGCTCAGGAAGGCTTCAAACAGCGCTACCGCGCCGTGCTCATGACGGCCTGGAGCTTCATCATCGGCGTCTTCCCCATGGTCATCGCCACGGGGGCCGGTTCCGAAAGCCGCCGGGCCATCGGCGTCACCACCTTCTACGGAATGCTGCTTTCCACGCTGGTGGGCATCGTCTTCATCCCGCCCATCTTCGTGCTCTTCCAGACCATCGGCGAAAAGGTCATGGGAGGCGTCAAGAAGCGCAGCTGATCCGGGCAAAGGAAACCGCAACGCCTGCCGAAAGTTTCTTCGCAGGCGTTTTTTTCTTCCGTTCCGGGGGAGGGGACACGAAGTGAAGTACGGAAAAGTCATACCTGCCGAATTTCTGGCCCGGCCCAACCGCTTCATCGCCGAAGTGAAGATCGGAAGCCGGGTCGAAAGGGTCCACGTGAAGAACACGGGAAGGTGCCGGGAGCTGCTCGTCCCTGGCTGCCGCTGCTATCTGCACGACTCCGGGAACGTGTCGCGGAAGACCCGTTACGACCTCATCGCCGTCAAAAAGGGGGAGCTTCTCATCAACATGGACTCCCAGATCGTGAACGACGCGGCGGAGGAGTTCCTGAAAAAGGGGACGCTCTTCCCGAAAACGGCGGTCATCCGCCGGGAAACGGTGTTCGGTTCTTCCCGTTTCGACTTCTACATCGAAACGGGGCCGCGGAAGATCTTTCTCGAGGCCAAGGGGGTCACGCTCGAAAAAGACGGCGTGGTCTCCTTCCCCGACGCCCCCACGGAACGGGGCGTGAAGCATCTCGATGAACTCGTTTCCGCCCTGAAGCAGGGATATGAAAGTTACCTCCTTTTCGTCGTCCAGATGGGGAACGTGCGGCTCTTCCGGCCCAACGACGAAGCGGATCCGGCATTCGGGGCCGCCCTGCGCCGGGCGGAAAGGGCGGGAGTAAAAATCTTCGTCATGACCTGCCGGGTCTCGCCGGGGAGCATCACCGTCGACGCCCCGCTCCCCATGGAGCTGTGAAGCCGGGGAAAATGTTTGCATTGTTCGGGAAAACGTGGTATATTACTCAGATACACTTGTTTTTGGGGCTTCGGGAAATTTTGTGGGTGAGAGCTGAACTTGGGATAGGATGAAAACGATGAAAAAGACGGCAAAAACAGCAACTAAATTACGGCGGAGAGTCCTCGGAGTTGAGGTAAAAA
>Ga0079305_1000229_pt1 | contig 133337 bp, 150 predicted proteins | sample LMS_cellobiose_e_FD_79183 | JGI IMG/M metagenome (GOLD analysis project Ga0079305, IMG submission 79183) | Rumen-fistulated moose microbial communities from Alaska, USA - LMS_cellobiose_enrichment | ecosystem: Host-associated > Mammals > Digestive system > Stomach > Rumen fluid ...
CCGCCAAGGCCGATGAGATCTCCAAGCTCCCCTGCGACGGAGTCGGCCTGATGAGGATCGAGTTCCTCTTCACCAATTACGTCGGAGAGCACCCCTGCGCATTCATCGCTCAGAGAAGGACACAGGAGCTCATCGACAAGCTCTCGGACGGAATATCGAAGGTCGCCAGGGCGTTCTATCCCAGGCCGGTCGTCCTCAGAACTTCCGACTTCAAGACCAACGAATACCACGACATGAAGGGCGGCGCGGACTACGAGCCCAACGAGGACAACCCCATGATCGGATGGAGAGGATGTTCCAGGTATGTCTCCGAGAGCTACCGCGACGCATTCATGTGCGAGCTTAAGGCGATCAAAAAGGTCAGGGACGAGATGGGATTCAAGAACCTCAACATGATGCTCCCGTTCGTCAGGACCATCGACGAGGTCAAGGAGATCACCGAGATGATGGAGTCCATCGGCCTCAAGAGATCCAAGGACTTCAAGCTGTACTTCATGGCCGAAGTGCCTGTGATAATCTTCATGGCGGACGAGTTCTGCAAGTACTGCGACGCATTCTCCATCGGATCCAACGACCTGACGCAGCTCACCATGGGATGCGACAGGGATTCGGATATCCTCGGACACATGGGATACTTCGACGAGAGGAACGAAGGAGTCAAGAGAGCCATCGCCCACCTTATCAAGGTCGCCCACGAGAACGGAAAGTACGTGAGCATCTGCGGACAGGGCCCCTCGGTCTACCCCGAGTTCACCGAGTTCCTGGTGGAGCAAGGTATCGACGGAATATCGCTGAACCCCGACACCTTCTACAAGACAAAGAGGATCATCGCGTCCGCAGAGCAGAGGATCCTGCTCAGGGACATGAGGAACCTCAGGAACCAGTTCTGAAAACGACGGGGCTTCCCCCCGTCTTCTCTTCTTTTACGATAAAATGGTCGATGTGAGGATCACCGTCAAGAGGATCTGCATCCATCAGGACCTCATCGACATCTACGAGAACCCGATCGAGCACACCTGCGACATGAGGGTCGGGATGGAATTCATATCCAAGGACGGCAGGATGCCGGAAGGCATGTGCGATGCCGCCTGGAGGTCCATGGAACCTTATGTCAGGGAGCTTGCTAACGGAGGCGGGAACTTCTATGACGGCTGGATGAAGGACCCCAAATCGGCAATGATATCCTGCGACGACGGCTTCAGGCCGGTCAGCTTCTATCTGGAAGCCCTGGATCACTGAGTGTTGTTTACCAGCTTCTTCGTGAGGTTGTCAGTCTCCTCGCTGGGCAGGAGCATTGTGGTGACCTCCATGAACGGATGCTTCGTACCCTCGATGATCTTGACGTCATCCAATGTCCTTAGGCCCCATCTCTCGGCTGTCTTCTCGAGCCCGAGCTTCACATCGTAGTCATTGGGGATCAGAACGATCGCCTTGTAGGTCTTCATCCCCATCTTCTTGGCCGCCAGGATCCTGTGGTGGCCGTCGACGACGATATATCCGTTGCGCCTCTCGACCACTATCAGGGGCTCTATCATCCCTCTCTTGAGCTCGTACTGGCGTCCCACCAGCTCGTCCATGTAGACCTCCTTTTGGGTGGGGACGACCCTGTCCACCTCGATGTCTCTGTTGGCCACCTTCATCTTGATTCCGTTGGTCTCCTCCAGGAACTTCTTCACCGTGACCACCTTATTGGGACGGTTCTTCTCTATCTGCGACCTCACGATATCGAGGTTGGAGATGATGCCGATGAGCTTCCTGTCGTCATCTATGACCGGCAGGTTCCTCAGACCGTACCTGAAAAGGATACGTGTAGCATCGGCTATTGTCATGGAAGGGATCGCACAGAAGGTACCCCTCTTCATGATGTTGCGGATCTTCGCCGTAGGCTGGTCGACGTGACGGAGCAGCTCCTTGGCGGTGACGAATCCCAGAAGGTATCCGTTCTCCGCTACTGGGAATCCATGGAACTCCGAGTTGATGACTTGGTCCATGGCTTGTCTGACCGTCATATTGGGATCGATGGTCTGAACGTTACGGACCATGAACTCTCCGACCAATGGCTTATCCTCTGGCATAAGACCCGTATTGCAGTTAAACGGTAATAAAGCCTGACCCGGTATGCTGGATGAATATGATTACAATATGTAATCTGATAACATTCTTATATCTACATCATGGTTCGGAATCATGAACGGCCAGCCCCGCTTCAACTGCGCCCTGGATGCAACGATGTCGATCATCGAGGGCAGATGGAAATCCACGATCATATGCCTCCTGGAACGCAACGGCGAGATGAGATTCAACGAGATCCTCAATTCCATAGGAGAGATCTCATCCAGGATGCTGTCGAGACAGCTGAAGGAGCTGGAGAGGGACAGGATGATCAACAGGCGGGTAAATCAGAACGGTGCAGTGAAGGTATATTATTCTCTCACCGCACGCGGGAAATCCATCATCCCGGTCCTCCAAAGCATGGCGCTCTGGGGCATCGAGAACCAATTCGTCAACATCGTTCAGATAGAAGGTGCCGCGAACACTAATGAGGAATCCGTCCCGGCGGCCCAGATCACCTGATGCGGTTACAACGGTGTTAGCGCCCGCTTATAAAGCTTCCTTCATATATCCAACCAAGGTGGAAAAATGGTAGCAATCCCAAAGGATGTATCAGATCTTCTGGCCGACCAGGCATCGGTCAAAGCGCTCGTGACAGTATCCGCAGCAGGACAGCCCCACGCTATCGTCTGCGGAAGCATCTTCGTCGGACCCGACGGAAAGGTCGGTGTCGGAGAGATCCTCATGAAGAGGGCCAAGGAGAACCTTGCAGCGAACGGAAAGGCCGCCATCTCCGTGACAGCCGGACCCAAATCCTTCGAGCTTGTCCTCGCAAACCCCAAGAGGGATGACAGCGGACCCGTCTTCGATATGCTGAAGGCGAAGATGGCCGAGCTCAAGCTCCCCTGCTTCGCGGTATGGACATTCGATGTCTGCGAGGTCTGGGACGAGAGTGCCGGACCAACCGCTGGAACGAAGATCGCATAAACTCCAACAGGGTCCTTCCGGACCCGTCTTTTTTTACGAAACCGACAGTATTCCGTCACTCCGTTCTTACGAAGAATGCTTCCGTGCATTTCCAATGAACCGACTGGAGACCGATGTGTTGTCAAACCATATCGGCCTCAACCCAACCTATAAACATTAGTCCTCCAATCCGTGCACAGAGGATTACTATGGCAGGTCCAGTTCTAACAGGTGAATCGATAGAGCAGGAGACGAGACTCCACGACACGCTCGCTCAGATCAAGCACGTCATCATCGTGATCAGCGGAAAGGGAGGGGTTGGAAAGAGCACTGTCTCCAGCAACCTCGCCATGTCGCTGGCCATGAAGGGTTACGAGACAGGTCTCATGGATATCGATATAACGGGACCCAACATCCCCAAGATGTTCAACATCGAGGACGAGCAGCTTATGGCCAACGAACAGAGGATGCTTGTCCCGATCATAGTTCCCCCAAGGCTCAAGGTAATGTCCATGGCATTCCTGCTTCCCAGCAAGGATGTCCCCGTCATGTGGCGCGGACCCGTCAAGATGTCCGCCGTCCAACAATTCATCGAGGATGTCAACTGGGGCAAATTGGACTACCTGGTCATCGACATGCCTCCGGGAACCGGAGACGAGGCACTGTCTATCGTACAGCTCATACCCAAGGCCGACGGAATGGTCGTTGTCACGACACCTCAGGATGTCGCGCTCCTCGACAGCAGGAAATCCGTTGGATTCGCTGCCGAGACCAAGATCCCCATCATCGGAATGATAGAGAACATGAGCGGATTCGTATGCCCCCACTGCGGAGAGGTCACGGACATCTTCAAATCCGGAGGAGGAGAGGCTACTGCCAAGGAGATGAACATCCAGTTCCTCGGCAAGATCCCGATCGAGCCCGAGGTCGTCCTCAGCGGCGATTCCGGAATGCCCATCGTCCTCAAGAACCCTCAATCGGCTTCCGCGAAGGCGTTCGAGACCATCGTGGACAAGATCGTAAAGACCGTGGAATGATGAGGATAGTCGTCATCTCAGAAGGGGAGTCGCTGGACTCCGAGGTGGCCGAGGACTTCGGTCACGCGCCTTTCTTCCTTGTAGTCGACTCGGACACTCTTGACTACCATGTCATCGAGAACGAGTTCGCGGATTCACCGGAGGGAGCCGGAGTCGCTGTGGCCAAAGCAATAACCACGCTGCAACCTGATGCCGTCATAACCGGCGGCATCGGCATGCACGGATTGGACATTCTGCGCAAAGCGGGGGTCTTCGTATCCTACGATGAGGAAGGGCCGGTCGAGCAATGCATCATCGACTTCGTAAGAAGACATAACAGGAATGCGGCCTGAGATCAGACGCCTTTCCTGTCTCCCCAGATTATCTTATGGAGCTGCGGCAGGACCCTGGCATCGACATCGTTCTCAAGGACCTGTTCCACCAGCCATCCCAACTTATCTGTGCCTCCGACGGGGCCGAAAATGACATTGGTCTTGACAGGGTGTTCCCTGAGGTAACGGACCGCATAATCGAAATCCTCGCGGTCCTTGATTATGAATTTGAGCTGATCCTTCATTGAAAGTAGATCGATGTTGGAATCTAGCATCCTATCCTGCATTCCTGACGAAGGGCACTTGATGTCCATGCTGATCATCATCAGAGGATCCTTAGGAACATCCTTCAGATCGATGGAGCCGTTGGTTTCCAAGACCACCTTCTTGCCTTTGGCGATGAGCGCGTCCAGCAATTCCAGGATATCCTTCTGGAGCATGGGCTCCCCGCCGGTGACGCAGACCGTTCTGCATTCACCGACCTTGTCCAGTATCTCTGGGATCGACATCTCCGTTCCGCCTTCCATGGAGTACATGGTGTCGCACCATGAGCATCTCAGATTGCAGCCGACAGCCCTTACGAAGACCGTGGGCACGCCCATGGTCAGGCCTTCTCCCTGGATGGATCTGAAGATCTCACATATCCTCATAGGCGATCTCGTCCTTGTATCCGGCCTCTTCGAAGCCGGCCAGTCTCAGTCTGCATGAGTCGCAGTGCCCGCAGGCCTTCTCCCCGCCGTTGTAGCATGACCAGGTCAGGTGCAGCGGGGCTCCCAACTTCTTCCCCCTTCTGACGATGTCGGCCTTGGAGTCCATGCCTATGGGGGTGACTATCTGAATGGGATGGCCTTCCTTTCCGGCCTTGGTTCCGACTTCCAGTGTGTGCTGGAAGGATTTGATGAATTCGGGTGTGCAGTCAGGATATCCGGAGTAGTCCACTGCGTTGACTCCGATATAGATCCTGTCAGCATCAATGGATTCGCACAATCCGGCCGCGATGCTCAGGAACACTATGTTCCTTGCGGGGACATATGTGATTGGGATCTCCTCGTCCAGCTCCCCCTCGCGGTCCATGGGGACATCGATATCGCTCCTTGTCAGAGCGGAACGGAACGAACTGAGGTTCAGATCGATTATGACATGAGGGATGTGATAGAATTCGCAGACGTTGGCCGCAGATGTGAGTTCCCTGGTGTGCCTCTGACCGTACCTGAAGCTGATGGCGGTGGGCTCGCAGCCGTCCGCTATCGCCTGAGCGAGGCATGTGGTGGAATCCAATCCTCCGGAGAGGAGCACTACGGCCTTTGACATCACAGCACCTTCGTGTACCATGCGGTCTGTCCGCGCTCTTCGTCCAATCCGATGGATACGGACTTGACGTTGGAAGGGAACCTCAGTTCCTTTGCGATCCTCTCGGCCATCATCTTGGACATCTCCTCCGCGGTGGTCGTAGGGATATCGAGAAGTGTGACGTCCATCCTGGGGAACACGTACCTCTTGCCGTCGCAGATTGCCTCGACCGATTCATCGGTCACCGTGAGATGTACATCGGATGATTTGGTCGGAAGGAGGGTCTTGTGGTCGACCTCGTCGATCATCTCCTTCAGCTTCTTCTTGAGCACGACGAAGTCCATGATCATCCCCTCCTCTCCTATGTCCCCCTCCAGTCTGAGGCGGACGATGTAGGAGTGTCCGTGGAGTCTCGAGCACTTCTCGTGCCTCGGTATGAAATGGCATGCGGAGAACCTGATCCCCCCGTAGCCGCCGTCGATCTCTAGATACATTGTCATTCCTCCGTGAGTCTCATCGCCAGAGCGATGGAGTCGGTGTAATCCGTCTTCACCCTCGATGTGTCTATGAACACCTTGCCGATGTTCACGACAGGTGCCCCGAGAGCCTTGGCTCCGCCTATGAAGTGGAGCGTCCTGAATATGATGTTTCCTGTTATTCCTTCGGGCGCGATGAGGATGTCCGCGGTGTTCACAGCCTCCTCTATGAGGATTTGGGAGTGGTATGCGTCGTATCCTTCCTCCTTCAACACCCTGGCCACATGACGTGCGCTCTCTATGGATTTGTCCACTGCCTTGCATCTCCCGACGTCCTCGCATCTTCCTCCGGACATGACCGCGACCTTTGTGCCAAGACCGACCCTTTTGGCCATCTTCACACATTTCCTTGCCAGTTCTATCCTCTGCTCGTCGGTCCATCCCTCGTCTATGCCAACGGGGGCCATGATGATCATCTTCCCGTTGAGAAGCTCCATGAAGACTATCCTCTCGAGAGCCTTGATCTCGAGTCTTTTCTTCAAAATGGGCAGCAGAACGGAGGATGACATATCTCCGCGGATGGCGGCATCTATCTTCCCTGTGGCCAGATCATCGACCAGCTTCTCCGGGTCATCATAGATGACGACATCATGCTTGTCCATGGCAGCAACGCTCCTCTCGACATTGCCCGCATCTGTGCCGCGTCCGATACCTACGCGCACCTTCGGAAAATCACTTGCGAGAAGAGTCTCCGTAGTGAACATGCTACCGCCATCCTTCTTCCGATATTAAAAAAGGAACATTTTACTCGGGAACCACAGGCCTGATCTGGTCGAACTCGTAGTCCGCCCATTGCTTTTCACCCAGAACTATTTCCAATTCGGAAAGAGTCAGCATGGGGCGGTCGTATTTCGCGGAGTCGTCCATGGCGACCCTCGGGCATGCCGTACTCACATACGCATCCACGCGATAGGCTGCCAGGGACATTGGCGTGATCTCCTCCATTACGGCCTTGTATGCCTTCAGACCATGGGATCTTATCCTCTCGACCGCTCTCTCCGCTTCCGCGGTGCGGTCCTGCCCGACCTTGCTGCAGATGATGACCAGAAAACTTTGGGCACTGGATGCGGACTGTATAGCGGCGAACCTCTTCCTTAGGATCCTGTCCCTCGTCTCGGACATGTTCCTGACCTCCCCTGTGACAGGGTTGAGGACTATGATGTCCTTCTTCACGCCGAATGCCGCGGCCAATGGGTGGAAGTCGCCCTCTCCCAGGAACAGGAAGGCATCGACCTCGTCGATAACGGACTCGGCGGAGCTGCAGTTGCATCCCAGGACCTGTCCCGGGTATGCTATCCTCTTGTCACCCCTGCCAACGGAAACCTTCCTGCCGGATCCCTCCAGGATATCCTTCATCCTTGGGATCAGGTCGAGATACTGGATGGTCGCCAGCAACCCTACCCTCTCCGGAAGGTCCTTCAAGGAATTGATGACGGAATCATCCAGAGAAGCATCCGAGCGGGACTCGATGTACAGAACGTTTGGGTCGTCCCCCTGGGAAGGTATGGGCGAATGGCCGAAGTGGACCAATGCATCCGTCTTGCCTTTGTAATCGTAAAGGTCGCAGGCACCATAGCAAGGGAAACCTATGATCAGAATATCAACGCCTGTCTTCTCAGACAGGTAATCAGAAATCTCATTCGCCCGGATCTTCAGACCTTCGGGCAATTGGAGGGCGACGGAGGAGAACCCCCCGTCGCGAATCCAAGCAACGATGTTGTCCAATTGGAAATCGAACATCTCGAAATCAGTTTACGAATTCCTTTCCCTTCTCTACGTCGACGTAGCAGGGGGAGGGGAACTTCATGGATGCTCTCCAGAGAGCGTCCTTTGCGACAGCGATCTTGTCGGGGTTGACCCTGACTGTGAGGATCGCCTGGTTGCGTTCGAGCCTGGCTGCGGTACCGACCGCCTTTCCGAATCCCTGGCGCATTCCACTCGAAACACGGTCAGCTCCTGCGCCGGTTGCGAGCTTGTTCTCCCTGAGAACGATGTGGGGGAATGCCCTGACCGTCATGTGGTAGTTGGCGACTCCCGCCTGGGATGTGAGAACCTTGTTGGCTGCGATACGGCCTGCCTCGATGGAGGTGTGCCTGATCTGCACGCGGTTCTTGACTTTCAATGTGAGTGTGACGGGGAACTCCTCTCTGAGGTTACCCATCTCGTACTGGCTGACACGGCTGGCAGGCACTCCTCCCATGTACTCGCGGCGAGTGTATGCCTGTCCCTTGATCTCTCTGTACATCGATGCTGGCTTTCTTACCATTTAAACCACCAATTGTGACTGTGATAGGATTCGTCAATCCAGACGCCATATATAACGACTAGGTCGACATCCTGCGTTCTGTCTCGGACGATTGACAACGCCCATATAAATGTTATGGCAGTTTCTCAAAGATTTACCTATAAAGAAGGGGAAACGGGATATCCCGCTCCCCGCACTTGATGGTTGGAACCATCATCCCATTCGAACGGACGCTGAGATATATTATTATCCCTCTGGCAAATATAGGGCCGATGCAGTCGTTCGGTTTCAATGTAGTCCCGTCTGACCCGGATTCTGGGTCAGGGGTGCCTATCGCTGTGGCAGGGCAGGCCATGATCGATGTCCAGAGACTTCTGACGGATATCGGATGCATGCTCCTCAGGCTGTCGATGAGACTGCAGAACGAGATACCGGAGAGCCTCGTCAAGAAGTTCGACCTCACCATCGCCGGCTCCGATGCCGGATTGTCCACAGGACCGTCCGAGGGTAACGACGAGGCACTGGAAGGCGCCATGAACATACTCTGTGCCACACTCGATTTCCTTGGAACCGGTGCGGTCGGCACTTGGATGGTCGATACCTTCGAGGAGGATGAGTACCGTGCCATAGTCGCCAAAGACCTCGTGAACCTCTCGGACCACCTCGACGGATACGTCTTGGAATACGGCCCTGCCGATGACGTGAAGAGGTTCGAGGGATTGGACAGGGAAAAGATCCTCGCATATACCGTCAGGAAGGACTGGATATCAGCGGCCGTCGGGAAGATACAGAGGGATGAGGTCAAGAAGAACCACTGGAACCTCACCAATGACGAGTTCATCGTTCCGCTCACTTTCGACAAGAACATCGCCCCGTCCGACATCCCTGTCTTCGCTGCAGAGGGCCCGGTCATCGTCGTGGGCGACGTGAAAAGGAACACCGAAGGGCACATAGTCAGCGTGGACAAGATCTCGGGCTGCTACTCGATACCCCATCTGAAGTTCCACAGGATCATCACCGCCAAGGGTGACAGGAACCTGCTCAATCCCCTCATCGCAACCACTTCGTACGATGCCGCCAACGATGTCTGGTCCATGACCAACGACGACGTCGGGATCTACGTCAGCAAGCCGTCCTGGGACGAATGCGTCGTTACATTCCACGAGTTCGCGCTTTTCCTGTTCGAGACCTATGTGGATTCCGACAGGGAATTCGAGGGTGAGGAGAAGGATACCGCGGAGTTCCTCAGGTCTCTTCTCCCCGCTTCATATCTCTGATTGGAAAGCAATTATTATTATATGTCGTGGAGTGTGGGAATCCCCATAGGTACGCACATGTCACGCCGTATACCGAACGCTACAGTCCGCGAGATTGGGGCAGACCGTATCGATAAGCTGCTGACAATGTCGGAGGAGGCTGCTAAGAACGGTCGCGACGACAGGGCCAGGAGATACATCGATATCGCCATGGGCGTCAGCGGCAAGACGCGCGTCAGGATGCCGAAGGACAGGAAATTCTGCAAGAACTGCCACCTTCCCTTGCTTCCAGGGGTGAACTGTACGGTCCGCCTCTCGAACCACAAGGTCTGCATAAGATGCGATGCGTGCGGCGAAGTGCGGCGCTTACCGTACATAAAGGAGCAGAGAGCATGACGGAGAAGGAAGCCAGAAAGGAGCTCATGAGACGTGCCAACGACATCAGTCCGACCGTCCACGTAGGGAAGGATGGACTCGACCAGGGGCTGTTCGATGAGATCACCGCGCAGCTGAAGAAGAACCGTCTGATCAAGGTGAAGGTCCTTTCCAACGCAGACGACGGTGCCAAGGAGGCATCCGAGGCCATAGAGGAAGCGACCGGAGCGGTCATCGTTGACGTCCGCGGAGGAGTCATCGTCGTGACCGACAAGAGGACCTGGACATCTCTGTCCCAAAAGAAGTTCTGAGGTAATCAAATGCTAGATGTCAACGTGATCAGATCGAACCCTGACATGATCAGAACGATGATCAGGAACAGGAACAGAGACGAGACGATACTGGACAAATTCCTCGAGGCAGATTCCGAATGGAGGGCACTCACGGACGAGAACAACCGCCTCAGAAAGACCAGGAACGATGTGTCCCTGGAGATATCCAAGATGCCCAAGGGAGAGGGCAAGGACGCCAAGATCGCAGAGATGCGCGGCGTCGGTGACAAGATCAAGGCCAACGACGACAGGATGGCCGAGCTGGAAGCCATCAGGCAGGACTGTGTCCTCAACATCCCCAACATCCCTCACGAGTCGGTCCCCATCGGGAAGGACGACACCGAGAACGTTGTCGTTTACGAAGCGGGCAACAAGAGGAAGTTCGACTTCAAGCCCAAGGAACACTGGGAGCTGGCAGAGGAACTGGACATCATCGATTTCGACAGAGGGACGAAGGTCGCCGGAAGCGGATTCTATGTCATGAAGGGCGACGGAGCAAGGCTCGAGCGCGCCCTCATCAACTACTTCCTGGACACCCACAAGGACCAGGGATACACGGAGCTCGTCGTGCCCGCGGTCATCAACAAGGCCGCGGTCATCGGTACCGGACAGTACCCCAACCTGAAGGACGACATGTACTATCTGGCCAAGGACGACATGTACCTCAACCCCACGGCCGAGGTCCCTATCACCAACCTTCTCCAGGACGAGATCCTTGACAAGGCGGATCTCCCCATATACTACACTGCCAACCTCACATCCTACAGGCGCGAGGTCGGTAAGCACGCGGACACCAAGGGAATCATCCGTGTGCACGAGTTCAGGAAGACCGAGATGGTCAACTTCGTCGAGCCCAGCAAGTCATACGAGAGACTCGAGGAGCTCAGGAAGAACGCGGAGGACCTGATCAATGGTCTTGACCTGCCCTACAGGGTCCTGCTCCTGTGCACAGGAGATATGAGCTTCTCGTGCTCCAAGTGCTACGACCTGGAGCTGTACGCTCCCGGAAAGGACGCCTGGTTGGAGGCATCTTCGTGTTCCAACTTCACAGACTTCCAGGCAAGGAGGGCAAAGATCAAATACAGGCCCGAGCCCCACCTGAAGAGCGAGTTCGTCCACACCCTGAACGGATCCGGTCTCGCACTCCCCAGGACAATCGTCGCTGTCATGGAGAACTATCAGAACAAGGATGGAACCATCACCATCCCCGAAGTCCTGAGGCCCTACATGAGGGGACAGGAAGTCATCGACAGAAAACACTGAAAACGGTTTCATGGAGGGGTCTCCCCCTCCGTTCATTTCAATTTTTTACCGTCACTGAACGCATTGCCGACCTTCTCGCCGTATGCATAGTAATCGTGGTTGGGTCCGTCGTAGATGATCGGATGGTACTTTCCGAGGTCGATCTTACCGTCGGTGAGGACGGATTCATCCACGCTGAGGTTGACGATCTGTCCGATGCATTCGCAGTTCTTCTCGGTATAGCTGATCAATTTGCATTCCAAAGCAACCGGGAGCTCCTCGATGAGGGGCGCGTCGACCTTCTCGCTCTTCACCGCGTGGAATCCAGCCCTCTCGAACTTGTCGGGGACATTGTTTCCCGATACGATGCCCACATAGTCGCTTCCGACAACGGTCTCCTTGGTCGCGAAGCTCACTGTGAATGCCTTGCGCTTCAGAATGTTCTCGACCGTCTTGTGCTCCGGCGACAGGCACAGGAACACTTCGTAATCCTCATGGATACCGCCCCAGGCGGCATTCATGGCGTTGGGCGTGCCGTCCTCGTTGTAGGTACCTACGATAAGAACGGGTTCAGGGTAGATGCAGGGTTTTGCTCCGAGATCCTTTCTCATAGGTCGGACATCAGATTCTAATCATATATGCATGGCGTCCAAATCGGAGATTATCTTGGAAGCGTCGATGCCCCTATCCCTGCTCTGGAGCTTCTCGCGGATATCGCGCTCTCCATCCCTGAGGGTGGTGGAGCTTACGCCGTAGCAGATTGAGATGTGGGCCTCCATATAGGCTGCGAGGCTGTCGCATGTCTTGAGGTCGTATCCGTTACGCTTGCCGAACTTGGGATCGTCCACATCGGTGAATGGGTCGAGGGACATGAACCTGAACTCGTCGTGCCATGACGGATCCATCAGCGGGAGGATCTTCTCCTCCACCAGATCGCGCTCGTAGTCCTCTAGAACGGCGGCCAGGCCGGACACGTTGACCTTGATGGGAGTTATGACATCCTTCGTGAGCACCTCGGGCAGGTCGTGGAAAAGCCCGGTGTAGTAATCGTTGTAGATCTGCCTATCATCCACACCTGCATCCAGATCGTGGAGGAACATGGCGTTCGCCACCAGCAGTGAATGCCCCAGAACGGTGGTCTTCGGTATGCGGGGCGTCCTGGCCCAGCGCTGCTGGAACCTGAGCTGTCCGATCAGATCTATGAAGTTGAACGGCCCACTCCTCTCGCTCGTGATCTCCCTGACACCGACCAGATTCTTGTGCTGATCGATCTGAGTGTCGATTTCCTGGCGGGTGACGTCTATACCGTAGAGGGACCTGTTGGAATCGTAGATGAGGTTGAACTCCCAGCGGGTCGCGAGATAATGCGCTGCGCGTATGAGCTCGTCCTCCAGGGACGGGCTGTCATTGGACAGATATCTCTGGAATCTCTCCCTGAACCCGGGATCTGAATCCGGGACCAGCCTGTCGAACTCCGACAGGACGAATGCGTTGACCTCCTCCTTCCTGTCTTTGGAGATCTTGTGGAACACCTGGGGCTTAAGATCGGTGAGCACGGAACGCTGTATGAAGGCGAACATCTGATGCTCTATGAGCCTACGCCAGTCCACCCTGTTGCCTTCCTTCTCCTCGAACTTCCCAAGCATCCAGGATATGGCCGCCTTATGAGCCTGCTTATCCATCTCGGTGAGGTCGGCAGGGGTCAGATGGTCGTTCCACCTGTGCATGTTGGCGGAATCGAAGAACAAATAGAGGATGTGGGCGTTGAGTGCGGACATCGGTGATTCTCCAGCGATTCGATCGTAGCCTCATCGATCCAAGGGCTGTAGGAATCATCGAGGCTGATTATGTAGCCCCTCTGCTCCATCTCGAAGAACCTTCCTTCGATCGCCTTGGTGATCCTGTTATCGTCGTAGCTGATGTAGAGGTATCCGGCGACGATCAGGGCTACCCCCAGGAAGAACGTGGCTATGAAGATGTCTCCCGGGCTGTAGACATAGATGATGAACGATGCCAATGTGACCGGTATCCCGATGAACGGCAGTTTGGACATCATCCCGTCTGAGGCCATATTCCCGAATCCCCCTTCACATATATTATCAGGCCGATGCCTGCTGCAACCTGTCGAGGACGAACTGCCTGTCCATGCTGGCCAGGAACGGACCCAGCCTCGGACCCATGTTCTTCCCGATGAGGATCTTGTACATCGCCTTGAAGGCTCCCTTGTTGCCGATGGAATCCTTCGCGACATCCGTGACAGCCGTGTTGATCGCGTCCGCGGTCCACTCCTCCGTGCCGAGCCTTGCCGCCAGTGCCTTGAAGTATGCCTTCTCGTCAGCGGACAGTTCGATGCCAGCAGGGACGGAATCCTGAATGGAGAACTTGACGTTCTCGGGTGCGAACCTCTCGAGCCAGAATCTGATGCAGTCCACTCTGACCTGGAGCCTCTTGATGTCGAAGTCCGTTGCCTTGGACATGTCCTCGGTCCTTCCCAGGACATCCATCACACCGTCGAAGTCCTTGGTCATCTGGACTACGTTGACCAGATGCCTGTATGAGATCTGCAGGGGCAGCTTCCCGGGAACGTGGTTATGCTGGGCGATGACGTATGCCGCGACATTGTTCTCCTCCGCCTCGGTGAACTCGTTGGCGAAGTATGCCTTCTCCATCCTGTCATACTCGTCGGTCATATCGAGCAGGCCCATTCCGTAATCGTAGTCGATGGCCCTGTTGGGCTGTGTCCTCAGGAACAGATAGTTCAATACCTCCGGAGGGGTCATGTTGATGGCGTCCAGACCGGTGACGGCGCTTCCCAGGGACTTGTGCATCTGCACGATCTGTCCACCCGACTTCAGCTGTACGAACTCGTAAGGTATCGGATAGGGTGCCTTTCCTCCGAATATCTCGGAGACCAGTCTCTTTCCGGAGTCATAGGATCCTCCTGCGGCGGCATGGTCCTTTCCGAAAGGTTCCGCGGATGTTCCGAAGATCATCCACTTGGCAGGCCACTCGAGCCTCCACTTGAGCTTTCCCTCCATCTTGGTGATGTCGACCTTTCCCCTGGAGCCGCACTTGCATTCGTATCCCAGGTAGGGGTACTCGTATGTGTCGAACAGGGGCTTGCAGAAACGTCCGCAGTCGGGGCAGAGCGGGTCGTAGGGCGAGAAGTTGGGGTCTGCGTCCTTCCCTGTGACCTCATGGAGGATCTGGATAACCTCCTGCCTCTTGTTGAGGGTGATGTCGATCCATTTGGCGAACTCCCCCTTGGCGTAGAGCTCGTGGGTCCAGACTATCTCACAGTGGACCTCCAGCGAGTCGACGGCATCGAGGAAGGGCTGGATGAAGTGATGGGCGTAATTGTTGTGCTTGCCGCAGGGGCAGGGGATCATGCAGATGGGCATGCCGACGTATTTCTCGTATTCCTCGGGGAGGAATTCGTACCTCTTCCTGAGGGGGTCGAAGGAATCGATGAGGTATATCAGCCTGACATTCTTGCCTTTGGATGCTACCGCGCTGCGGATCGATTCTCCGGTGATGGCTTCTCTGAGACTTCCTACGTGGATGATTCCGGTGGGACTGATACCTGTCGCGATCAACGGGTGCTCGCAGGTATTCGCCACCTCCTCTGCTATGACATCTGCCCAATGCATTCTAATCGACCCTCCATATATGTATAATAAAAATGGGTTTCGGTATCGTCTCTTTCCCGACTCGGGACAGTTAGGGCTTCCCTCTCCGAGCTCCGAATAGCATTGTTTTTATAGTTATCCTTAATTCGCTCATCCATGGCAAAGAAAAACGACAGCGGATTCCAGTCCTCTGCAGGTCTGATGAGATACTTCGACGTCGAGAACGAGAAGGGTATCAAGGTCAGCCCCTATGCGGTCGTCGGTATCGCGATTGCTGTCATCATCATCGTCGAGATCGCCACGGTGTTCTTCTCCGTCTGATCGGACTGCCAGCAACTTCCTGACATCCTTCTGCCAGGTGTTATTGTAACTACATTCAGTGGCCTATAAGCTATGCGCATCCTTTTTGTCCTACCCATCCGATTATCCGAACATGGAACTGTCGGATCCCGAACTCACCCAACTGCTGAACGACTTCGATCAGGGGAAGATACCTCTGATGGTCTTCATGAGGATGGTTGCCTACCTCAAGGAGAAGAAAGGGGAGATTGAATCCAGGGATTTCCTTGGCAAGGCCGTTGTGGGTTCTTTCGGGCGCCATACCGAAGGCAGAGACCTAATGGCATGCCTCCTGGAGGCCAACGGATTCTCCACGATAATAGCTGAAAGAGATTCTACCGTCCAGCAGATGGTCAGGATGTGCATGGACCCGGAAGTCACCGTCCTGTGCATTTCGGTCCAGACCACCTACGACTGCCCGGACGTATTCGATACATCGGACCTCCTGACAGAGGCCGGTATCCGGGACCGGATAGTGTTCAACATAGGCGGTTCGCCTATCAATGAGGAACTGGCCGCCAAGGCTGGAAGCGATGTTTATTCACACACAGCGGCAGAATCCATAAGGCTGATCAAGGCCGAGGTTCTGAGAAGAAAGAGTGGTATGACAGACCAGCCGGACAGCTGATGACGAAGGTCCGGTTCAGAACATAACCTTCTCGAAATGGAACATCTCGCCGTCATGAGGGTCATTCGGGTCCGGGTTATGTTCGTTAAAGAACCTTGTGATGTGGAATCCGCACCTGTTCACATAGAAATGGATGTTCCTCTTCTCGAAATACGGGGTACAGGCCTCCCAGACCCCGACCTTTGGATACATCCTCTCGATGGCACACCATGCCTGATAACCTATCCCTTTGCTGTGCTCCTTCGGCGAGACGAAGAGGATCTGTAGATCACCGCGTTCGCCTGAAACCGATACGATTGCTCCGCCCACGAATCTCCCGTCCAAAACGATCCTGTAGGCATCCCCTCCATCGATCGATTCCTCTATGGTTGCTCTGGAGATGATCTCCCCCGGCTCCTCGAAATGATCGTCACGGAGACCGAACTCTTCGGTAGCACCGTATCTGAAGGCCTCCTGATTATCTTTTATGAACTGATCACGGTCAGAATCGTTCAGTTTTTCAAGTGTGATGTCTGCCATCGAACTTCCATCCTCTTTCACTGATATAAAACGGCTTAAAGTACCGTTAACAACCAATTTGGACCGATCGATTGGAGTAAGAAGTGCCAACAAAGAGAGGGCATGGCGCGGGAGGTCCAGCTGTATCTTAATAGCGAAGCGACAGATATGAGATGTGGGAACGATATGAGCTCTCACAATCAGGAAATAAACACAGATTTAGAGAACTTCAAAAGGACGGATGGACTTTTCTCGCTGTGCGGACTCAACTGCGGTCTGTGCGGATTCCGTCTCCAGGGCAACTGTAACGGATGCTTCAACGACAGCTTTTGTGCGGTATCCTGTCCGAGAGTTCCCTGCAGCGTCAGACATGGCAACCTGCAGTACTGCTTCGAATGTCCCGAATATCCCTGCAAGCATTACGATGGCTTCGACAGCTACGATACACTCGTGCTTCACCGCAATCAGCGCAAGGATATGCAGAAAGCAAAGGATATCGGCATCGATGCCTACCTTGCCGAGCAACGCTGCAAGGTCGGACTATTGGACAGACTGCTCAACGACTATGACGATGGCCAAAACCTTGTATTCTTCTGCTCGGCCGTGAACCTGTTCTCCGTCGGCGACATGGAATCAATCCTTGACAAAGCCGACATCGAAACAACCGGCATGGGGCAAACAAAGAGGACGGAACATATCGTGAACGCTCTGAAGGCATACGCGATTGCGAACGACATTCGGCTATGAGCCGTATCGGATGAAATCGTTCGGTTCGTATCGGAACCGCTTAAATCAATGACCAGACACATGAATCAGGGTATCTTGTTCCCCGCAAGCGATCGAAGGTCTGATAACTTAGCCTCCGTCATTCATCCACTGTTATCTTAAGGGATTGTCATTTTTTGATGAAAAATAATCTAAGGGATTGTATTTTTACGGTGTAAAATAATTTAAGGGATTGTATAAATAATTGTATCTAGATAGCAGAGTAATGAATGTATTCAGGCGCAAGATCTACGATAAGCTAATCGACTGGAAGAACAAATGGTCGAGCGAGTACGCCATATTGCTAGAGGGCGCCAGACGTGTGGGTAAAAGTACGATCGTGGAGGAATTCGCCAAGAACGAATACGGTTCCTACCTGCTAATTGATTTCAACCATGTGACGAAGGACGTCATATCGGTATTCGAAACCTACAGCTATGACATCGACAAGCTCCTTTCCACACTCCAGATGGTATGCAATATCAGATTGGAACCAGGAAGGAGCCTAGTCGTGTTCGACGAGGTCCAGAAATACCCTAAGGCCAGGGAGCTCATCAAATATCTGGTGAAGGACGGGCGTTACGATTACATAGAGACGGGATCTCTCATCACACTCAAACAGAACACCCGTAACATCCAGATCCCGTCGGAGGAGATGCATCTACGTATGTTCCCCATGGATTTCGAGGAATGGTGCTGGGCTTGCGGGTTCGAGGATGTGTTCGGCGCCGTAAAGGAAGCATATGAGAAGAGAGAGCCGCTAATGGACTCGGTCCACAGAACCGTAATGGAACAGTTCAAGACATACATGCTCACTGGCGGGATGCCTCAGGCTGTATCCAAGTACGTGGAGACACGTGACATGACCACTGTTGAGACTGTGAAGAAAGTCATTCTGGACCTGTACAGGGACGACATGTCCAAAATCGGAGGTTCAGCGGGAACGAAGGCCCGGGCTATATTCGAGGAGATACCGTCGATGCTGTCCACCCATAGGAAGAACTTCCGTCCGGGAATGATAAAGAGGAACGTCCGCCAGACCTATTTTTCTCCAGGAATAGAATGGCTCACTTCGGCTAGGATATGCGAGAAGTGCAAGGTTACGACCGATCCGGACCTGACAGGAAATCTGAATAACGGTGAACCGTTCAAATGCTATCTGTTGGATTCGGGCCTCCTAATGTCGCTGGCATTCGATAATGGGGTTCTTTCGATGCCAGAGGTGTATTCCGCATTCACCAGAGGCCGCTTGTCGATCAACGAGGGGATGCTGTTCGAGAATGTCGCCGCGCAGCTTCTCAGTTCTTCGGGAAAGGAGCTGCATTATGTCGAACTGAAAAAGAAGAAGGACGATAAAAACGTCTACGAAATCGATTTCATCCTGCCGAAAGGAAAGAAGATAACTCCCATAGAGGTCAAATCTTCCACATCATCCAAACACGATTCACTGGACTTCTTCATGGAAAAATATGCGAAGAGAATCGATGGAGCTGTCATCGTGCACCCCAAGAACATGAGATCCGAGGGTAAGATCCTGTACCTGCCGATATACATGATATCTCTGCTTTGAGGCGTTTAATCCTAGGATTCAGAAAAACCGTCCGTCCTCATAACGGAATCGTCGGAACCCACCTATCGGATGGTAGGTAAATCGATCTGCCTTGAAAAAGAAGCACTGCCCGAGTATACTGATGCATAAAGTGAATTGGCGGACCCTCCCGGGTCCGCTGGTGAGTTTCAGGACACTCAGAGCCTGTCTTCGGGCAAGATGGTGTATTCCTCGTGATACTTCTTCTTGAAGAGCACGGACAGGATCGGAGGTGCGATGATAGTTGTCATTACCGACATCATCACGACCACGGTGTACAGTTCCGCAGAGAGCACTCCGGCAGCGAGACCGATCGATGCGATGATGATACCGACCTCACCTCTGGGCATCATACCGACCCCGATGATGCTGAATGAAGACTTGTCCACAGTCTTGTCTCCGATTTTTGCACCCAGTCCGCATCCGACGAACTTGGTGATCATTGCAAGGAGGATGACGACTGCGATGAGCCCGATCATTCCTACATCGGTCAAGGCGGATATGTCTACCATGAGACCGACATTGACGAAGAAGAACGTGATCAGGAATGAGGTGATCGCCTCGATCTTGTGCTCGAGCTCCCACTCCCATGCGTGATCCGCGAACATCATTCCCGCGAGGAACGCTCCTATGATGGCGGCCAGTCCGATATACTCTGCCAGGCATGCCATTCCGAGACATACGATTATCGCGAAGATCAGCATGTTGTACTTGTAAGGGACCTTTCCCGAGGCAACGACCTTCTTATTCTTGGCATCGAAGAACGAATAGATCCTGGGAATGACATACTTGGCGATCATTATGGCTCCGACCACGAACACGACCGCCTTGATTATGATCATAAGGAGATCCATCATCTGAAGCCCTCCCTCGCTCATCGACATTCCCTGGACGATGGCCAGAACGATCATTCCGAGGACATCGTCTATGACCGCGGCAGCGATGATGATACGCGACTCCTTGACATCCATCAGCTTCATGTCCTTGATGATGCGCGCGGTGATTCCCACGGATGTGGCGACCATCGCCGCACCCATGAACATGGCCGCGTTCATGTCGTATCCGCCGACGGCCAACACCAGGGCGAGACCCGCTATGAAGGGCAGGACGACACCCAGCAATGCACAGAGGAACGCCGCCTTACCAGAACCGAGAAGATCCTTGACCTTGGTCTCCAATCCGACCGAGAACAGCAGGAATATCACTCCGAGCTCGGCGAAGATATAGATGACGTTGTACACGTCGCTGTTACCGCTTTCGTAGGAAATCTGCAGTACATCGGTCATGAAGTAACCGCCACCGATGTTGGCGATGATTATACCCATCAGGATCTCACCTATAAGGCCAGGGAGACCGATCTTACCGAATACCGTAGAACCGATACGTGCGATCACATAGATCACAGTCATCGTGAACAGGACCTGCAGAAGGAATTCCATATTGCTGGTAAATCTTTATTCTTATAAAAATAAAGGGAAAGAAGTTTGGATGGGTAAATGGTTTGCTGCGGAATCAGAAAGAGAATCTGATGGAACCGCAGCCTTTGGTGTTGCCACCGAAGGAGAATCTTACTCCCTCGATGTTCTTGGCCACCAGTTTAGCGGATTTGGGTGCGGGGAGAGCTGCGAAGCTCTGTGCCGCAGGGAGCGCGATTATCTTGGGCTCCGACTCCTCCACGATCGTCTCGGCAGGTGCCTCCTCGATGCTCGGGGAGCTCTCGAACTCATCCACATTCACGGTGCTCAGGACCATTGGAACGTCCTCGGGCACCTCGGTGCTGATTATGGACGGCTCCTCCATCAGATCCGCGATCTCCTTCTCCTCAACGACCTTCACGAGCCTTCCGTCCTTGAAGACGAAGTGGCTGGCGCGCACTTTCTTGGTGGAGGTTATCTGGAGGTTCTCCTGGTTGATGTCGGTGTTGTCCTTGACCTTGATCTTCATCTGGACCTCGGTATCGGTCTCAGCGTAGTTACCGGTGGAACCGATTGCCATTGCCATCTCGTCGGAGATGCGGTCCTCGATGGGGTCGAGCTCTATCTTGCTGACGGAAACGGTGTGTGCGACGACCATCGGTACGACCGGTGCGATCTCTTCCTTCACGGCATCGAGGAATCCGATGAATCCCTCTGCAGCCTCCTCGGTCGCGTCCCACTCAGGAACGGTTACGGGTGCCTTGGGGTACTCGGGTCTGATGGTCATGTAGGCGTCGAATGCTGCGACGGCCTCGTCGGTGACCTCCCAAACGGGCTCGATGGCCCAGGTGGACTCCTCGGGGATCGAAGCGATGTGGTCCGCGAAAGCCGCTGCCGCCATCTCGGTGGCATCCCACTCGGGGAGAGGCTTGGACCAGGTTGATTCCCTGGGGATTGATCCTATGAAGTCTGCAAATGCCTCGCCGGTCGCCTCGGTGGCATCCCACTCGGGGATGATCACGGGCGCCTTGGGGTACTGAGGCCAGATGTTCATGTAAGAGTCGAACACTGCCGCGGTCTCCTCGCCGATGTCCCACTCGGGGATTATTACCTCGGCCTTGGGGTACTCGGGCCAGATGTTCATGTAAGAGTCGAACACTGCCGCGGTCTCCTCGCCGATGTCCCACTCGGGGAGAGGCTTTGCCCAGGTGGATTCCCTGGGAATGGATGCTAGGAAGTCCGCATACACTTCCGCAGTCGCCTCGGTGGCATCCCACTCGGGGATGATCACGGGCGCCTTGGGGTACTGAGGCCAGATGTTCATGTAGGCATCGAATGCCTCGCCAGTTTCCTCGGTGGCATCCCACTCGGGGATTGCGACCTCGGCCTTGGGGTACTGAGGCCAGATGTTCATGTAAGAGTCGAACACTGCCGCGGTCTCCTCGCCGATGTCCCACTCGGGGAGAGGCTTTGCCCAGGTGGATTCCCTGGGAATGGCTTCGATGTAATCTGCGAATGCCGCACAGGTCTCGTCGGAAACGTCCCATACGGGTGCTGCGACGATGACGGGGACGGACTCCTCCGCTGGTATTGATGATATGTAATCTATGAATGATTCTGCAGCACCCTCGGTCACAGTCCACTCGGGAATGACTGCTGGTGCTTTGATGCGCTCGGGTTCCTCTGCCGCGACGGCCTCCTCAGTGAAGAAATCCTCCAGCTTGGGAGTGGTCCTCTCTACGTAACGGACCTCGGTAGGTGCCTCGACCTTTTGCTCGTAGGGCTTGATCATCATGATCTCCTCTGCGGGAGATCCCTCTGCTGCCTCGGTTACTTGCATCTCGGTAGGTGCCTCGACCTTTTGCTCGTAGGGCTTGATCATCATGATCTCCTCTGCAGGCTCGTCGGCAACGAACTCCTCTGCAGGCTCCTCCTCGATCTCCATGAGACCTGTCTGGATTCCGGAATCTATCCTCTCCATCTCGTCGATGGCGATATCCTCCTCCACGACCTGCTTCTGAGCCTCCATGAACTCGATCTCGTCCTCCGAATAATTGGTGGCAGTCTCTTTAAGGACACCCTCCTGCACGAAGCCGACGACAGACTTGAACTCGACGGTGTATCCGCGCTCGATGCCTCCGAACAGAGACTGGATCGCCTCTTCGGACTCGTCAGCAGTTATGTGCTGCTCTCCGGAATCCTCCTCGAAGGTCTCCTCCGAGACAGGGGTCTGGACGATAATCCTGGGCTCATCATAGACCTCTGGCGAAGCGACTTCAGTGGCGAAGTCATCGATCTGAGCGACTTCGCTGACATAGTCTTCGACGATAGGAGCGTCAATGATCTCCGGTACGGTCTCAGGTTCCTTTGCGTATTGCGTCTGGTAATCTTCTGCCGGGAGTCCCGTGTCAACCTTCGAGAACACAGGTTCGGCATCTGAAAAAAGGTCGTTTCTCTGGACGCTCCTGACGAAAACATCGTCATTTGCAATGCGGTATTTCTCGAATCCGTATGCGCTGAGGTCACGAACATGATAGACCTCCCCGTCTACGGATACGGAGTCGTCCGACCCCGACCAGTCTTTCTTCGAAATGAAGCTGGATATCTGATCCTTGATCTTCCCGGGGAAATCTGTTCTCCCGAAAGTAGGAATGGACACCCAGCCAAATAGGCTGCCAGAGCCTTCGCTATTTTTGCGTGAGTTTAACCTCATGCTATCCCATCCGGGAAAGAGTACGCGTTAATTGATTATAAAGGTCTCGGCTTAACAAAAACATGTAATCCCTTAACTGTACATGCGTGCGACCATATCGCGAAATGGAATCAAAGTCATCAGAACTCTTATTCACAAAGTATCGTAGACTCCTCTGCATCCCTTCAACGAAGGAGATTCCCTCATAAACGATGGTTAACGATGATATATCTGCCAATCATTCTCCCTGTTATGTCCAATGGAGAGCCCAGAGCGTCGTTCAACGGGAAGATGGCGTTTGTCATCGCATCTGCCGCCGCCGCTGTCGGTCTGGGGAATCTCTGGAGGTTTCCATATCTGGCATCGCACTACGGCGGAGGCATATTCGTCATAGTCTACATCGTATTGGCGGTGACATTCGGATTCTCGCTCATGGTGGCAGAAGTCGCCTTGGGAAGGAAGACCGGAAAATCCTGTATCCTCGCGTTCGGGGAGCTGTGCTCGAAATACAAGTGGTTGGGGATTCTGGCCGGAATTGTACCGATCATCGTCGTATCCTATTACCTGGTTATCGGCGGATGGGTCGCCAAATGGTTCACAGAATCCGCGTTGGGCAACCTTGGTCTACTGTCGGCCGACAACGGCAGCTATTGGTCATCCTTCATCTCCGGTGCGGCCGCTGGGATAAGCGATCCGATGGTCTGGTTCTTCATCTTCATGTTGCTCTGCGTCGTGTGTGTGGCGCTGGGTGTGGACAAAGGGATCGAGAAACTCAGCAACATCCTGATGCCGATGCTCCTTGTGTTGATCATCGGGATCACAGCGTATGAGATGACCCTGCCGGGCATCTGGGACGGCGTGGTATTCTATCTCAACCCGGACATTTCCAAACTCAACGGAGGTACCTTCTTAGGTGCTGTGAGCCAGATTTTCTACTCCATGTCCTTGGCGATGGGAATTATGATCACATATGGATCCTACATGAAGAAGGATGTGAGCATCGAGAAATCGGCCAGATATATCGGAGTCATAGATACCACCGCCGCCATTCTGGCAGGACTGCTGATCATCCCCTCGGCGTTCATGATGGGTCTTCAGGATTCTGCGGGTATGGGACTTATGTTCGTATCCCTGCCTCAGGTGTTCGAGCAGATGCCAGGAGGCTTCATCGTCGCACCCGTGTTCTATCTGATGGTTCTGGTTGCGGCACTTACATCCGCCGTCGCATTGCTCGAGACCACTGTATCCATGTTCGTGGACCTCAAGGCGATAAGACGCAACAAGTCGCTCATCATATCGATCGTCATCGTTAGTGTAATCGGAGCGTTGTGCGTTCTGGGATTCGGACCTCTCAAGACCGATCTAGCACCGTTCGATCAGGGAGCAGGCATCCTCGGAATATTGGATAATCTCACTAACTCCATCCTGATGCCGATAGTGGCCACCCTTACATGTGTCTTTATAGGTTATGTCGTGAAGATTACTGTCATCTCCGATGAGGTCAAAGCGGAAGGCAACGAGTTCGCTTCGGAAAAGATATTCACGGTCATGATCAAGTACCTATGTCCGATATTCCTAGGGGCCATGCTGCTATTTTGGATACTGGAAATCCTCGGCATATTCTCGATCTATAGCTGATGGATGTCTTCCGACCACTGACTTGGTGCTCACGGGATTCTGTCGGGTTTTTTATACGTGAGATATAGATTGGCCTGTCTGGTATCGATGGCAGGCATCTCGCAGCGTCTTGAATCATTGCCCATGACCAGGGCAACCTGGACGATCCTCCTGATCGTAGGGATAGGTTGGATGTTCGATGCGATGGACCAAGGTATGGTCAGCGGGGTCATAGCGGCCATCGGGACCGACTGGGAACTATCCAAGTTCGAACTCAGCTGGCTCACCAGCTCCGGTATCTTCGGCATGATCTTGGGAGCCGCCCTTTCCGGCGCGATGTCCGACCGTATCGGAAGGCGCGCCGTGATCCTGTATACGCTGCTGATCTACAGCATCGGAAGCTTCCTGTGCGGGATATCTACGGAATATTGGATGCTCCTGATATTCCGTTTCCTGACCGGATTCGGTCTGGGTGGAGAACTTCCCGCCGCGTCCACACTTGTCAGCGAGCTGTCCCCTTTGAAATCCAGAGGAAGGAACGTCGTCATCCTGGAGAGCTTCTGGGCATGGGGATGGATAATCGCTTCCCTGGTCGCCTTCCTGGTCATCCCATACTACGGATGGCGCATGGCGTTCTTTGTAGGGGCCGTACCCGCGTTGTTCGCTGCATTCCTTCGTGTACTGGTCCCCGAATCCCCCAGATACCTGGAGGTCAACGGGAGGCGTGACGAGGCCGAGGCCATCGTATCCAAATTGGAGATCGCAGCAGGCGTGGAACCGGTACGCGACGAATCGCCCGTGAGGGAACCCGAGAAGAGGCCGTGGTACGAGGAGTTCAGGATGCTCTGGAAGAAGGACAATCTCCGCACCACATCAGTGCTGTGGGTCATCTGGTTCGGAATCAACTTCGGATACTACGGATTCGTGCTTTGGACCCCGAGCCTACTTACGGATCAAGGATTCGATATCGTCAAGAGCTTCGGGTTCACGGTCATAATGTGCCTGGCGCAACTTCCGGGATATTTCAGTGCCGCATACCTGGTGGAGAGATGGGGGCGCAAACCCACACTGATCGTCTACTTCTTCGGAACCGCCGTGGCGGCATGGTTCTTCGGCCATGCGTGGTCGGACGAGACCATCCTCTCATCCGGATGCCTGCTGTACTTCTTCGCGTTGGGAGCATGGGGATGCGTTTACTCCTACACCCCGGAGGTCTATCCGACAGATGTGAGAGGTTCAGGCACCGGATGGGCATCCGCGTTCGGACGCATCGGCGCTTTCATAGCACCATTCATAGTGCCCGTCCTCTACTCTGCGTTCGGTACCGAGAACGGATTCGTATTGGTCTTCGCTCTCCTCGCGGCATGCTTCGCCGCAGTCGCGGTTGTCATCGCCCTGTTCGGAAAAGAGACCAAAGGAATGGAACTGAAGGACACGTCTGATTGATCAGAACATCCTCTGGCCATCGTATACCAGGGAAGTCCTCTTAAGACTGGTGCGATAGAGCACCAGGATGATCATAGGTATCAGGAAGACCAGTATCTCTCCGATGAACATGCCTCCGGATATGACCATGACCGCTATGGAAGCGACGGCTGAAACGATCGTCATTGCAGCGACCTTGTCGACGGTGAATTCCCAATCGAACATCAGCAGGATCGGGGACACGGTCGCCAGGATGCTCACGGCTAACATGATCGCTCCGCCACAGTTGATGGCGAGAAGGGCAGATATGTTCATCAGGATGAGAGCGATTGATAGCATGTAGTTGCCGAATGGCGAAAGGTAACCCGCAGTGGAGACCTTTCTCCAGAACACCGCCTGGATCAGCATAGATATGAAGACCATGATCGCAGAAATCAGGGAGAACTCTGCTGACACGGTATCTGAGAATACAGACATGGTGAAGATTGCTACCGCGGTGGGGGTAACGGAAAGGAAACTAAGGATGGCGGATACTTCCTGCAGCCTGAATATCGGACTGTCGTCGCGCCTGTAGAAAATGTCACGTTTCCTCAAGAGGAAGATGACCGATAGCCCTGCGACTGCGCCCGCTGCCATGGAACCCATGGCAGCATACTCTTTGGCATTCTCGGGACCGATGATCGCATAAGATACAGAGGAAAGGATCGTGGCGACGGCCGCCGAAACGGCCGTCATGATAAGGAATTCGCGCAGACGCGGATCCATGCTATCGCTCAGTGATGGCACTGGTGAGTCCCATGGTGATGGCATTCCGTGTCGGGATCGTATTCCAGAGTCCCTGCGAGATAGGCTTCGACGGCCTTGTCCGCATCACCCTGTACTCCGGGGATCAGCTCGATGCCGCGAGAGGCTATCATCTCCCTCGCTCCTCCTCCGATCCCTCCGCAGATGAATACCTCGACCTTCTCCCTCATCAGGATCTCTCCGAGGGCCCCGTGTGACAGGCCTTCGTTGCCGATGACCTTCGAGGATACGATCTTATCGCCGTTCGTTTCATAGACCTTGAACTGTTGGGTCCTTCCGAAATGCTGGAAGACCTCTCCGTTCTCATAGGTGACTGCTATCTTCATGTTCCATCCACACATCCTACACGGTTATACGTCTGTTGGTATCTGCCTCAGTGGGCGTGAGGGAAAGCCAACGCGACTGCCAGCATAAGGGCCAGTCCGAGCAGTACGAGTGCCAAGGAGACATACTTGTTCCCCCTGTTGAAGGACTCCGGGATCATGTTGCAGCTGGTGACGTACAACAGAGTACCCGCTGCGAACAGCAGAGGCGCTCCCAGAACACCCTCCAGCTCCATGTCGCTGAACAGAAGGAAGAACACGACACCGGCCACAGGGGTTATCAGGGAGAACAGTCCCAACCTTACCATGGATTGCTTCCTGTCCAGCTTGGACATGAGCATCGTGGATGACAGCGAGAACAGCTCTGCGAACTTGTGTATGCACAGACCGACCGTGGCCATCAAACCGATGGTCTCGCCGGCCATGAACATCGCCGCCAGTGCAAGACCGTCACAGGCGGCATGGATCGCCAGGCCGACGAAGGTCGAGGCGGAGGTTATATGCCTCTCGTGTCCCTCGGCCTCGCACCCGCAGGTTATCGCGTGCTTGGACTTCATCACGACATCCACTATCATAATCGCCAGGAATCCGGCGACCAGCGCATACATGGCGAAATGCGTGTCGATCCCGCCTTCCTCCGATTCCTCCAACCCCTCCGGGATCAGCATGAACATCAGAAGACCCAGGAATATACCTGTGCTGATGGCTATCATCATGTGGGAATGCAGCTCGCTGACCCTTGCTGTCTGGGGCAGGTATGCGGCAAAAAGTGATACGACGATCAGGACGATCGAATAGATTGTAAAGAGCAGCATTGGTTCCATGATGCGCTCTTGGGAAAATGATTATTAAAGTATTTGCAGAATGTTAATAACATTCGTATCATTGGCTGGCGGATATTATTAACGCCCTCTGCCGCTTATTATCTGTTCAGTAATCAACATAAACGAAAAGTCCATCCTCTCCCCATGAACGATAACCCCCCTCAGAAGTCCAGAGATACGATAATCATACGCACCAGCATCATCGGGATAATCGTCAACATCCTTCTGTCAGCGTTCAAGGCCACCATAGGCATACTGACCAATTCCATAGCGGTCACCTTGGATGCGGTCAACAACCTGAGCGATGCGCTGTCCTCCGTGGTCACCATCATCGGTACCAAGGTGGCAGGGAAGGCCCCTGATAAGAAGCACCCCCTTGGATACGGAAGGATAGAGTATCTGACGACGATGATCATCGCCGCCATCGTCCTGTATGCCGGTATCACCGCTCTGACAGAATCCGTCAACAAGATAATCAACCCCACCGAAGCGGACTATTCGACGGTATCGCTCGTGATAATCACCGCGGCCATCCTGGTGAAGATCGTGCTGGGAAGGTATGTGAAGCACATGGGCGAGAAGGTGAACTCTGGTTCGCTCATAGCCTCCGGCAAGGATGCGCTGTTCGATGCCGTGCTATCCGCATCGGTATTGGCATCGGCCCTGATATTCATACTCTGGGGATTGAGCCTGGAAGCTTACGTCGGAGTGCTGATATCCGTATTCATCATCAAATCCAGCATCGAGATGATGAAAGAGGCTCTGGACGATATCCTCGGTAAGCGCGTGGAAGATGATTTCACGGACAGCATCAAGAGGACGATCTGCGAGGAGGAATCTGTGAGCGGGGCGTACGACCTGATCCTCCACAGCTACGGTCCCGACAAGATCATCGGCTCCGTCCATATCGAGATACCAGGAGAACTGACCGCCGATGAGATCGATACCATGGAGAGGAGGATAGCCCATAGGGTGCTCGAGAAGCACGGCGTGCTGCTGGCAGGCATAGGGGTATACTCATCCGGGAGCGAGAAGGACGCGGATGTACGTACGAAGGTGTTCGGTATCGTGAGGTCCCACGAAGAGGTCATCGAGATGCACGGATTCCATCTGAAGGACAAGTCCCTGCATCTGGACATCATCGTGGACTACGATGTGAAGGACAGGGAAGCCGTTGTCGGGGTCATCAGGAAGGAACTGACGGAGGCCTTCCCCGAATATGATCTGGACATCGTTCTGGATATCGACATATGAGGTCACGATATGCCGTCCGGTACCGAATCTTTGGAAGATATAGAGAAGATCGTTCCCGGGATCTCCCACCGCAAGATGATGGGAGAGTACCTGCTTTACAAGGACGGCAAACTGTTCGGCGGGATATATGACGACAGACTCCTGCTAAAGATCACCAAGGCCACCGCAAGCGTCGAAGGATGGCCGTCGGCCTTCCCGTATGACGGTGGAGGGGAGATGATACTGGTCACACGGCCCTTCGACGCCGATTTACTGAACAGGGTCATCGATGATATGCTGAAGGAGCTGCCTGCGCCCAAAAAAGGCCAGAGAACGATCAGAGCTTCTTGAGCTTGCCCTTGTTCAGGGCATCGGCGAATCCGGGCATATCCGCTTCGGATATCGATATCTTCTCGCCCTTGGCGTGCTTGGTGTGGGTCACCCAGTTGGTGAATGGTTCCAAAACCCTGTAGTTCTGGGCCTTCTCAGGGGCCTTGACCGGTTCGGGTGCTCCCTTCAGGTCGGTGTAGTTGCCGTTATGGCAGACCGCCTTCCCGTTAGCCACCTCTATGACCTTGTTGCATACGTTGTCCAGGAAGAACCTGTCGTGGGTGATTGTGATCGTCACTCCGTCGTATTCTGCAAGCGCCTGCTCCATCATATGCGCGGAAGCGATGTCCACATAGTTCGTGGGCTCATCCAATATCAGGAGGTTCGTCTCGTCGCACATCATCATGCATAGCGCCACCTTCGCCCTCTGGCCTCCGGACAGGGACGACATCTTTTTGGTTGCGTTCTCCCCGGTGATCAGGAACTGCGCCAGACGGTTGCGTGCCTCTGCCTTCTTATCCGGGCCTATGGTCATGAGGATCTGCTCCTCCGCCGTCAGGTTCAGGTCCAGCCCTTCGTGCTGCTGAGAATAGTATCCTATCTTCGCCCCCGGAGCCACCCAGAGCTCTCCGGAGTGGTCTATCTCCCCGAGGATCGCTTTGATCAGGGAGGATTTTCCGGCCCCGTTCACTCCGAACACACCGACCTTGTCCCCCTTCTGGATGTCCAGTTCTATTCCCGAGAGGACCAGCTTGTCCCCGCGCTTGATCGACATGTCGTTGGCGATGATGACGTTCTTACCGGACTTCTGAGCGGCGGATATCTTCATGCTTATGTCCTTCTGCTCCTCCGGACGCTCCTTCTCCTCTATCTTGGAGGCGATCATCTTGCGCGTCTTGTACGTGGCCATGTATCTGCGCGAGTCATGGAACATCGCCTCGATGAGATCATCCTGCTTCTTCTTGGCGGCGGTGTACCTCTCGTACTCCTTCATCTGCCTCTCGATGGCCATGTTCTTCTTCTCGACGTACTGCGAATAGTTGCCCTTGTACTCCTGCGACTTGCCGTTCTCTATCTCCAGGACACGTGTGACGATCTTGTCCAGGAAATACCTGTCGTGGCTCACCACGACAACAGCGCAACCAGCGGAAAGGATGCGCTGCTCCAGCCATTCCATCGTACCGATGTCGAGATGCGACGTGGGTTCGTCCATGATGACGAGGTCACAGTCCAGTATCTCGACTGCCTTCTTGGCCATGATCACCTTGGATTTCTCACCTCCCGAGAGGGAATCGATGGGCCTGTCGATGCCATCCTTGGGGAAGTTGACCTCCTCCAATATGCCCATAAGACGGTCGCTGACCTCGGCGTTGAACCTGTCTATCTTGCCCTGCAGCTCTGCGCTCTCCTCCGCCAGGCCGTTCCAGTCCAGGTCCCCTCCGGCGGCCATCAGGTCGTCTATCTCCTGCATGCGCCTGTGAATCTTCTCGACGAAGGGGAACGAATCCTCCAGCACCTCCCTGGCGGTCATATCTCCCGGCAGGTCTGAGAACTGCGACATGTATCCGATGCGGTCGGTCCTGCGTGTGATCTCCCCGGTATCGGCCTTCTCCTCTCCCAAGAGGATCTTCAGGAAGGTCGTCTTGCCGGCACCGTTCACACCGACCAATCCTATGCGATCCTTCTCGTTGATCTGGAGGCTAACATCCACAAGGACTTTCTGAGGGCCGAACGCCTTGGAAACGGATTGAGCTTTTAGGAGCATGATGGTAACGGGCATGCCATAATGATTTTAGAACTTTCCAGCTTGTGTCCGACAGCTGTCCGTGGTTACGATGCTCCGGGATTGAAACGGTGCATCATAGTACATCGTTGCAATGATCGATGATATCGTAAGAAGGGGCCGACTGCCCCTTAATGTGTTTCACTCCTCGGCCGGGATGCCTCCGTCCTTGCTGACGAAGATGAATACCATGACCACTATCAGCAGAATGAACTGATACAGCAGATAGGGCATGATGTTGAATGCCGTAACGGTGTAACCCAGCGCTGCGATCCCCGAGATCGCCAGCAGCATCTGGGCACCATAGGGTATGATCCCTTGCATGACGCACGAGAACGTATCAAGGATGGAAGCCGTCCTCTTGGGCGACAGCCTGTATTCTTCCGAAATGTCCTTGGCGATCGGGTTGGCCATGACGATGGCCACGGTATTGTTGGCGGTAGCCACATCCATAGCGCTCACCAGGAGCCCTGTACCGACCATTCCTCCCTTTGTGTCCTTGAACCTCTTCCTTATCCAGGCCAGAAGAGCTTCGAATCCGCCGTTGAATGCGATCAGGGCGCAGATGGCGGATACCAGGATGGCGACCATCGCCGTCTCGAGCATTCCGCTCATTCCGGAACCGACCATCGGCAGGATGGACATGATATCAGTCGCTCCGGTACAGATCATGATTGCGGAACCTGTAACGATTCCGGCGGCCAGCACAATGAACACGTTGATCCCCACTATTCCTCCGATAAGGATTACCAGATACGGGATTATCAGGACCAGGTCATAACTCCCGACCACCCCTGAGGAACCGGATGCGGATAATGTGGTGATGAAGAGCGCGATGACCGTTATCATCGCCGCTGGAAGGGCGAACTTGAGATTCTCCCTGAACTTATCCTTCATGTCGCACCCCTGTCCGTTGCATGCCGCGATGGTTGTGTCCGAGATGAAAGATAGGTTATCTCCGAACATCGCACCACCTATGACCGATGCCACGCACAGAGGGATGCCGTAGTTGGTTGTCTCGGCTATGGAGACCGCGATGGGCGTCAGCACGGCGATTGTACCGCACGACGTACCCATGGACAAGGATACGAAGGCAGCTACAAGGAAGATCACTATGACGGCATACTCCATGGGAACGAACGTGAGGACGAAGTTTGCCACGCTCTCTGCTCCTGCCCTGTTCATCACACCGGTGAATACACCGGCGCAGAGGAAGATCAGGATCATCATGAATACGTTCGGATCGCCCGCCCCTTTGGACATTATGGAGAACTTCTCGTTATAATCCGCGCCTTTCGTCTGCTTGAATGCTATCGCAAGTGCGATTATGAATATGAACAGCACGGGGATGTTGTAGAAGCCCATCTCAACATGGAGACCGTACTCCAACAGCAATCCCAACCCCAGATACAGGATGACGAACACCAATATCGGGATCAATGCCTTTGCGTTTCCTTCGCTCATTTGATCACTGTATTGGGGGCCTTGACGGGCTTAGGACTATTATAATTATAAAGGCGGATGCGGGCCAACACGCAATCGGGGTTCTTTTCTCGACATCTTTGTATTCAGCGTTGGTTTCTGATCGTGTCGATACGTTCCTTGACCTCATCCAGATCATTCGGTTCCTTCAACTCAATCCTGCCCGCGTCCGGCAGGAAGCAAACCGAGAACAATGGCATATGCTCTACCCCGTCCTGATCCGTCATTACGTTGGATTCGGATAGCTTGATGGCACGTCTGAGCGACCTGGTCTTCAAGAAAGCTTGTTTCAGGGAACGCGACCTCTTGTTCTTGCCGGATTTGATCTCTATCCCGGTGACCTTCCCGAGGATCTCCTCGATGAAATCTATCTCGATGCTGTTGTTCTTCTCATAGTAGTACAGATCGTAACCCTTGCGTCTGAGCTCGCAGGCGATGGCGTTCTCCATCACCGCGCCGTTGTTCGCATACGGGTCGTGATTCACTATCTCCCCGCCGATATTCCCGCCCAACATTGTGCACATCAATCCAGTGTCCCCGAGATAGATCTTGAAGGAATCCTCCAGAGAATGGTTCTTCAGTGGGGATGCCAATTCGGTCAGGTTGGTGCAGTACTCGATGATGCCGGCATTGCTCAGCCATAGGAGAGGGCCCTCGTATGTGCGCTTCCCCTGACCCTTCTTCTTCTCCACCCTCGAATACATAAATTTGGGATTGTCCTGGCCCAACTGTGCGGGTACGGATTGGAGGCATCTCTCGATCTTCATCCTCTCGGTTCCTCTGGAATACTTCTGGGCATCCTCGTTCAACAGCGTGAGGATATCCCTGAGCACGGAAGAGACCTTGGAATAATCATGGCTTTCGGAATACTCCTTCACCGCCGCCGGCATCCCCCCGATGGCCACATAACGCCTGAACTGATCGGTTATGGCCGACAGTACGTAACCGTCAATGGGCCTCATTTCCGAGATGCATCCTCTCAAGTACTCGGTATCCTCATGACGGAATCCCATGGCCCACAGGTATTCCTCGAAATCCATGTTCCTCATGTTGACGATGTTGACATACCCTGCAGGCGTAAGGCGCTGCAGGTCATCGATCTTCACTCCCAGAAGCGATCCCGATGCGATTATGTCGAATCTGCCATCGGATACGAGCCCCTTCAAGGATGAGTAGGCAGCGCTGCTGCACTGTATCTCGTCGATAAATATGGCTGATTCGCCCGCCACCATGTCGACGGGATGATCGAAAAGCAGGCGGTCTATAATCTTGTCGCCTGACTGATCCTTGTTCTCGAACAGTTCCAGGGAGCGCGGGTCATCCTCCAGATTTATCCTGATGTATGATCTGTAGTTCTCATTCAGGAAGGATTCAATAGAATACGTCTTGCCGATCTGCCTGCATCCTTTGACAAGAAGAGCCTTGCGGTTGGGATCTTCCTTCCATCTTCTGAATACGGATTCTATCTTCCTCTCCATATTCATACATGTTGGATAGAGTATTTTACTATTTTTATAGGCTTTAATTATGGCATTTTTACAATTTTTTACCAATTTAATTATACAAAAATTACAATTTTTATGCCTTTTAATTTAAACCATTCTACAACTTTTTACCAGTTAATGTCTGAATAAAGAACTTATCCGCAAGACGCAGGATCATCAATACAGGAAGGCCGTCCTTCTGAATATGTCAAGAACCGATCAGAGTCTCTCCGAAGATTCCCAGATCCATTTTACCTTGGCCTTGGAATAGCAACGCGACCCAAGAGCAGTGCTATTCTGAATCTAGATGAGGAAGAATTAGTGCTCCCGACGGGATTTGAACCCGTGTTGAAGCCTCGAGAGGGCTTCATGATTGGCCGCTACACCACAGGAGCAACAAGCCTCAACATAGATAGGTAGTTAATAAAGATTACTGGGGTCAGTATTCCGAGGGCCTGATGGCGGGAAGTCTCTTGTGCTCCATGAGGGCCACCTGCCTGCGGATCTCCGAAACCTGCTCCTTTGAGAGCCCAGTGTCGTTGGCGATCTGGGCATCCGACATGTCCTGCTCCATATCATACAATATGCTGTCCAAGTCCTCGTACCTTATGCCCATGTCCGACTCGTCGGTCTGCCCTTCCCAAAGCCCGGCGGACGGCGGCTTGTCTATGATCGGTTGAGGCACACCGATCAGCGAGGCGATCTGCCTGACCTCGGTCTTGTACATGTTGGCCAGAAGAGTCACGTCGCATGCCCCGTCTCCGAACTTGGTGAAGTATCCCATCATGATCTCGCTCTGATTGGAAGTACCTATGACGAGATACTGTCTCTTCTTGGCAAGATTGTACAGGACGATCATCCTGCATCTGGCAGAGATGTTTCCCCTTTCGAGCGGGGTCTCCGCATCGGTCAGGAGCACGGCGGCCAACGCATCTACCGCAGGCTGCACGTCCACGACCTTGTACTCCGTTCCCCAGAGGGCTGCGAGGTCGGCAGTGGTCTTGTAATCCTCCGCTGGTGTGCCCCTGGAAGGCATGAAGATGTTCAGAACGTTATCCGGGCCCAACGCATCCGCGCAGAGCTTGGTGACGACTGCGGAATCTATACCTCCGCTGAGACCTATGACCACGCCCTTTGACCCGGTCTTCCTGACGGTGTCCTTGATGAAGGCCGTGAGCAGGTTCACATCGTCCATTGTGATCTTGGGGATCTTCGTATCTGACATCATAGCCGGTATCCGATAGAGAAGTTATTAACTGTTGGTCGGGGCCCTGGATGAGGAAAGCACTGTTGCCCCTTGATGATATAGTAATAATGAAGAATCGGAGGGAAAAGTTGGCGAGAGGCCCCGATCTCTCGGGGCCGCTAGCCGGTTTCAAAGTGATTTGACTGTGTCGCAGTGCACAAGGTCCGCTGACAGGGTGATCTCTCCGAGACCTCTTATCGGAGAGAACATCTCGGTCTTGTACAGAACGTCCCTGGAACCGTAGTAGAACGTTAACTCTGCGATGTTCCCGTACACATCCACCTTGACCTTCTGCACGGTCACTTCGCGGTCCCCGTATGCTGTGGTGATCTTGGCGGTGCTCTTGTCACCCATGACGACCGAATCCTCGCCGTAAGCGGCTTTTATGTCGTTCATACAGGCTGTGTAGGAGTAGTAGGACGCTGCTCCGTCCTTGGTGTACTCAGTGCCATCGTTCTCGAACTTGTAGACGTCGCCGTCGATGGTCGCCAGCTTGACCGAGACCTCCTCGCTCCCCTTGATGTAGGACGAGGTGTTGAGCTTGCAGTCGTGTCCGTCCCCGATTGCGGTCACCTTGGAGACCGATTCTCCTACGACGTACATGGTCGGCAGACCGGGGATGGCGGTCTTCACCTCATAGGTATAGTATGTATCGAGCCCCACTTCCTGCTCCAGGATCGGTTTGTTGACGTCACAGCTGGTAGACTTGAGTCTCATGTAGCCGTCATCGAACTCCGCGAAGAAGAGGACGCCAGATTCCTTGTTGACGTAGTAACTGATTTCGAATCCGTATCCATCCTTGATCTCGTATACGTAGCACACGTAGATCTCGTCACCGTAGATGTAGTTCGATGTGCGGGTAGGCTCGACTCCGACAAGGTCGAAGTACATTCCTTCAAGGGCCTCTGTCAGGAGGAGATCCTCCGTGATATCGGCTGAGACGACCATTTCAAACTGGAGGGTAGAGACGTCTCCGACCTTGATGTCGGTATAGGCCTCTGTGCCACCCACTTTCTGCTCCTGAGGCTTCATCAGGAGAACGCAGGCTGCAGCCACAACGATTATGGCGACAGCTGCTATGACGATGATGACTTTTTTGTCCATGCCCGCAAATTAGTTTGAATAATATATCATAATCGCCAAACAATCGCATAGACTGGATGGTTGAGGCCCATCCAGCATGCGGCGGGTTCTTGTCCTCCACCTTGTAAATAGGCTTTTATATCGTAATAAAATCCCCCTATTTGCAAGCCGAGATGGCCCAGCCCGGTAAGGCGCGAGCCTGGAAAGCTCGTGGGCGCCTTTGCCCTCGGGAGTTCAAATCTCCCTCTCGGCGCCATTTATTCCATTGATCGTAGGCTAGCGTAAACCATAGAGATTCGTTCTCCCGTGAAGAAGTAAATGTGCTGGATTGAAGATATATCCGAAGAAGTGAAACTGGCAGAATTTAGTCGCTAAGGAGCCGCATCCCTCTACCGCGCCCTCCAATTGGGACATCATATACCGTAGATGCAAGTACAAACTCTATTCGCTCGTTGAATCAAACCCTTGGGTACAAAGATGAATGATCGAATAATGAAAAAGGGCGTATACTCTCACTCCTTGTGTGTATTCAGATGACCGGATGAACTTCTGTCTGGATTGTCTGCTGGTTACCTCATTGTGCCTGTTGATGATACCCAATGGCAAGTCGACTTGTGACCAAGACGGTTATATCATGTTAGATGTTTCCCGGTCTATGGAGAATCTGGTCCTAGACATGTATCAAAGCGCCGCGATAGGCGCTGTAGTCCTGGCCCTTGGATTCTACCTGGTGAAACGCTTCTCTGTTCTGAGGAAATACTGTATCCCGGCCGCCGTGGTCGGGGGGCTCGCGGTATCCTTCGTCATGCTGCTGCTCCATTCCGGGGGTATAGCTGAAGTGAGCTTCGACAGGACTGTCAGGGACCTCAGCATGACGGCTTTCTTCTGTTCTGTCGGTTTTATGGCGTCCGTATCAGCGATTAAGAGCGGGAAGAGGGTATTCCTCATCATGCTGGTAGTCCTCTTGATGCTGACGATAATGCAGAATGCCGTAGGGGTCTTCAGCGCCACCTCGTTCGGTCTGGACCCCAAATACGGACTGGCTCTTGGCTCCATATCCCTCTTGGGAGGTCACGGGACGGCTGCGGCCTACGGCGACGTCCTCGTCAACGATTACGGTCTGGTCGGTGCTGATGTCGTAGCGATTGCCTCGGCCACATTCGGACTGGTCATCTCCGGTCTGATAGGGGGTCCTCTGGGCAGGAAGCTGGTCGTTAAGAACGAACTTGGATCGGGATCGAAGAACACCTTGCTCGAGAACTCGATCCAGCACAGCATATCCAACGATGAATTCCTGAAAGCAGTCCTCATACTGCTGGTCTGCATGGGTGCAGGCACTCTTATCGTCAGCGCCTTCGATGTGTGCAACATAACTGTCCCCGGATATCTGGGGGGCCTCTTGATCTCGGTCATCGTCAGGAATGTCTGCGATTACAAGAAGATTCAACTTCCCGACAAGGAGATCGAGATGATAGGCTGGGCAGCAGTCTGCCTGTTCCTGGCGATGGCTCTGATGTCCATGAAACTCTGGGAGCTGGCCAATCTAGCTTCCGTGATGGTCCTTACCTTGGTCATACAGGCCGTCGTCCTTGGCCTGATCACATATTTCCTGGTGTTCAGGATAACCGGGAGGAACTATGAGTCGGCAGTACTCTCGGCGGGACTGATGGGTTTCGGCATGGGTGCCACCCCCAACGCCGTGGCCAACATGGAAGCGGTGATCGAGGAACATGGACCGGCACCGGGCGCCTATCTCTTGGTCCCTATCCTAGGAGGGGTGTTCCTGGACCTGATCAACACCAGTGTGCTCACAGTGCTGCTCAACACACTGTGACCCGGTACATTATACCGATACACCTAGGCCAGAATGATCTTAACGGAACTTTTATAATGGATCTGGCATTCGCCCGTTCAAAGGGAATCCACGTAAATCGTAAGCTTCGGCGGAAACAGTGTAACCTTTGCCGAAGTGATATGGTGAAAGAATACAGATTGCCTTGGAATGATAGAGAGGGGATCATTTACGGTTGCATCATCGCGGCCCTGTCGTCCCTCCTGATCGGTGGTTTCAACGTCTATACAAATCTGGGTTATAGTCCGGACAACATACTGGATTTCCTATCCAATTATCTGGTCATCTGGCCGATCATGTTCGTCGTCGCATTCGTTTTGGCGAGCACTGTCGTGGGAAAGATCTCCAAGATGATCATCAGCAGGTATGTCACCCCAGGAGATAGTTCCAACACCTACATCTGCTTCAACATCATCGTATGTGTCCTGCTCATGTCGGTGATCCTGACATTCCTGGGTAGCCTCATCGGACAGAGTTTGGCAATGCTGATGGGCGGTCAGACTGTCGATGTCGTCGGGATATTGGAGGATTGGCCGACCCTCTGGCCAAGGAACTTCTGCGTGGCGTTCTGGGTGGAGATGCTTATAGCCCAGCCCGCTGCCCGCAGGGTGATGGTATGGATGCACAGATCGAAGATGGGGAACGGATTGGCTGACTAATGCTAGCTTGAGCTCCGATCCCGAACCCGTAGGGTCGCCACGGGTTGTTATTCTTCCAAAACCCTTGCAATTGCGCGCCTGCGACCGTTTTGGGCGCGACATTCTTATTATAGGGGAATGGCAGATGTGGTATCAACTTGGTGCAATACATATGATAATCAACGCTGAACTTTTCGTCAACGATCTCCCCGGCCAACTCATCGGTTCCATCGAACCCATATCCCTGGTTGATGGTAACATCCTTGGGGTTGTCCACAACCGCGACAGGATCGTGGATCACAGAATCTGCGTGAACGTGACGTTCGAGGTAGACGATAAACAGCTGGAACGCCTGAAGGAGATGTGGAGCGCAAGGGACATAGTCATTTCCAGCCTCGGCTCGGTCCACGAGACATTCAGCATGGAATACATACTGATCGGGGACGTCAACGCACAGTACATCGAGGGCCTCCTCAGGAAGATGAACGAGGCCACCACCATCGACGAGGTCAATGTGAGCTATTCGACCAAATCCATGAAGAACGCGGCCCACACCAGCCTGATATCGGTCAAGGCCCGTTACGAGGACAACCTGGACAAGATCGACCAGATCCTCAGGAGAGAATGCAAGAAATCCAACATCACCTATGTGAGAGGTGTCTGAAATGAAGGTATTCATCTGCGGATTCGGTACCATCGGCCAGGGAATAACCGAGGCCATCATGATGAAGGAGGAGTTCTTCCTCAAACGCTACGGAAAGAACGTGAAGATAGTCGGGGCCATGGATTCCAAATCATACATCGTAGATTCCGAGGGACTGGATCCCAAATCCCTCCTCGACAGGAAGAAGAAGACCGGAAAGGTCGGCGACACGGATTACGAGGATCCGACCAAGGTCATGGACAAGGTCGAGTTCGACGTCCTCATCGAGAACACGCCCACGGACGTGAAGACGGGCGGAGTCGGGTTGGAGAACATCAAATACGCTCTCAACCGCGGCATCGACGTGGTCACCGTCAACAAGGGCCCGCTTGCCCTGAAATACAAGGAGATCATGGATCTGGCCAAGGAGAAGGGATGTATCATCGGATACGAAGGATCCGTCGGAGGCGCCATGCCCATCATCGATCTGTGCCTCTACGACCTGGCCGGAGAGAAGATCAAGTCCATCAGGGGAATCTTCAACGGAACATGCAACTACATCCTCAGCAAGATGGACAACGGACAGCCTTTCGAGCAGGCCCTTAGGGAAGCTCAGCAGCAGGGCTACGCCGAGACGGACCCCACCAGCGACATCGAGGGTTACGACAGCGCATGCAAGGTCGTCATCCTGGCCAACTCTGTCTTCGGAAGGAACGTCACATTCAACGATGTGGACATCACTGGAATCACATCGATCAACGCCGATGCCGTCGCGCTCGCAAGATCCAACGGCATGGTCATAAGGCTCATCGGAGAGGTCTCACCTACAAAGCTCGAGGTCTCCCCCAGGCTCATACCCAAAGGACACCCGCTCAGCATCCCGGGAACACTCAACGTGGCCGAGATTAGCACCGAGCTGGCTGGGCCCATAGTCATCTCCGGAAGGGGCGCGGGACGCATGGAGACGGCATCCGCCATCATAAGCGACCTCGTGGGCATACTTGACAAGAGATTCGGTGAATGAGTTGAGTGAGAAGGTCATCATCTACGACACCACGCTCCGCGACGGTGCCCAGACTGAAGGCGTACTGTTCTCGTCAGAGGACAAGCTGGACATCCTCAGGGCATTGGACGGTTTCGGTGTGGATTTCGTGGAAGTCGGATGGCCCGGTACCAACCCCACCGACGACGAGCTCTTCAGGAAAGCATCGGAGCTGAAGCTCTCCAAGACGAAGATGGTCGCCTTCGGAAGCACGAGGAGATACGATTCCAAACCCGAGGACGACCCCAACCTCAAAGCGCTCATCGATTGCGGCACAGAATGGTGCTGCATATTCGGGAAGTCATGGGATTTCCAGGTCACCGAAGCGCTCGGCATAGGGCTGGATGAGAACCTGGACATGGTCCAGGACAGCGTAAGGTTCCTGGTGGAATCCGGAAAGCATGTGATATTCGATGCGGAGCACTTCTTCGACGGATACAAATCGGACAGGAAGTACGCCATCAACGTCCTCAAGGCGGCGGAGATGGGCGGGGCCGAATGGCTGGTCCTCTGCGATACGAACGGCGGCACCCTTCCGACCGAGATCATCGAGGCGGTGGAAGATGCCCTGCTCTCAGTGGATGTCCCCCTCGGGATACATTGCCATAACGATTCGGACCTCGCTACGGCCAATTCGCTGGCCGCGGTGGACAGCGGATGCTCGATGGTCCAATGCACCGTGAACGGTGCAGGCGAGAGATGCGGGAACGCCAACATGTGTACAGTGCTACCGAGCCTGGTCTACAAGAAGGGATTCGAGACATCCATAACGGACCTGTCCGGGCTGACCGGCCTGTCGAAGAAGGTCGGGGAGATCATCAACATGCCCCCGCGCAGGGACATGCCATACGTCGGCGACTCTGCCTTCGCACACAAGGGCGGGGTTCATATCTCGGCCATGACCAAGGACACCAGGACGTACGAGCACATCGACCCTTCGCTTGTCGGGAACACAAGGAGGATCCTCGTATCCGATATGGCCGGCAAGGCAAGCATCATCGAGAAGCTGGGTGAGCTGGGCCTTAAATGCGGCGACGATACCCCGGACATAGCTAAGAAGATCAAGGAAATGGAATCCAAGGGCTACCAGTTCGAGGGGGCGGATGCCAGCTTCGAACTTCTGGTCAAAAGGCTCAGGGGAGAGTTGGAGACCAAGTTCACCGTCGAGGGATTCAAGATATTCATGGATAACCGCCTCGGCAACATGGATTCAGAAGCGAGCATCAAGGTATTGGATTCGCAAGGGGAATTGGAGCAGACGGCGGCGGACGGGAACGGTCCCGTCAACGCTCTGGACAGGGCTCTCAGGAAATCCCTGATAAGGTTCTATCCCGAGATCAACGACATGAAGCTGACAGATTACAAGGTACGTATCCTCGATGGGAAATCGGCAACGGCCGCCGGGGTCCGTGTACTGATAAGGTCTACCGATGGCAAGCACAGCTGGACCACGGTCGGTGTATCCGAGAACGTGGTCGAGGCCAGTCTGATAGCCTTGGTGGATGCGATAGAATACAAACTAATGATAGGTGATTACGAATGAGCAAGACAATCGTCACACTGGTGGGAAAGGACAAGGTAGGCATCATCGCCACTGTCTGCAACTTCTTCGCCGAGAACAACATAAACATCCTGGATCTGAAGCAGACCACTTCTCAGGGATACATCAACATGATGATGATAGTTGACACGGACCTCTACAAGGGTTCCTTCGAGGACCTCAACAAGGGTCTGGATGCGGTCGGCGGCAGAGTCGAATGCATCATCAAGGCCCAGCACGAAGAGATATTCGACATGATGCACAGGATCTGATCCCATGGTAGAGTTGAACGAGGCCTTCGAGACCGTGAACATGGTTGCCCATGAGAACCTCGATGTCAGGACCATCACTATGGGCATAAGCCTTCTGGACTGTATCGATCCCGATCTCGATTCCCTCTGCGACAAGATCTACAGGAAGATCACCGAGTCCGCCAAGGACCTGGTCCGCGTCGGGGATGATCTCGGACACGAGTTCGGAGTGCCTGTTATCAACAAGAGGATCTCCATCACGCCTGCGGCGCTCATAGGCGGCGCTGCCTGCAGGACCGCAAAGGACTATGTCAAGATAGCGCAGACCCTTGACCGTGCGGCGAAGACCGTCGGAGTCAACTTCATCGGCGGATACTCCGCACTCGTCCAGAAGGGCATGACGCCCAGTGACAGACTGCTCATAGAATCCATACCTGAGGCTCTGGCGGTTACCGAGCGCGTATGCTCGTCAATAAGCCTCGGATCCACCAGGACCGGCATCAACATGGATGCCGTCAGGCTGATGGGGGACATAATAGTCAAAACGGCCGAGGCCACCAAGGAGAACGATTCTCTCGGCTGCGCCAAGCTGGTCGTGTTCTGCAACCCGCCCGATGACAACCCGTTCATGGCGGGAGCGTTCCACGGAGTCACAGAAGCTGACAGGATCATCAACGTCGGCGTAAGCGGCCCGGGGGTCGTGAAGCATGAACTGGAGAAGATCCACGGAGAGAACTTCGAGGTCCTCTGCGAGACCATCAAGAAGACCGCTTTCAAGGTCACGAGGGTCGGACAGCTATTCGCCAAGGAGGCATCCAAGAGGCTCGGTGTGCCGTTCGGTATCGTCGACCTCTCGCTCGCACCCACGCCTGCCATCGGCGACAGTATCGCCGACATCATCCACGAGATGGGCATGGAGTATGCCGGTGCTCCGGGAACGACTGCCGCGCTTGCGATCCTGAACGATCAGGTGAAGAAAGGAGGCGTCATGGCATCATCCTACGTAGGCGGACTGTCCGGGGCATTCATCCCGGTAACCGAGGACAGGTCCATGGCGGAAGCGGCAGAGATCGGGGCGCTCACACTGGAGAAACTGGAGGCCATGACCTGCGTATGTTCGGTGGGTCTCGACATGATCGCCATCCCCGGAAGCACGCCTGCTACCACCATCGCAGGCATAATTGCCGATGAGATGGCGATCGGTATGGTCAACCAGAAGACCACGGCCGTAAGGCTCATCCCTGTGATCGGCAAGGATGTCGGTGACTTCGCCCAGTTCGGAGGACTCCTTGGAGAGGCGAGGATAATGCCTGTCAACAAGTTCGGATGTGCTGATTTCGTGAACCGCGGCGGAAGGATTCCGGCACCCATACACAGCTTCAAGAACTGATCAGCCTGCCGTCTGCTGGTTCGCGTCAGACTCGAGGTTCAGCCCGAGCACCCCTGCGAATACCAGCGCCAGGAAGAAGTATCCCAATACGCTGAGGCCATTGGAGAATACGAGGATGTCCGCGACAGCGGCTCCTCCAACGCCCACTCCAACCCATACGGCGTAACTCGATCCCATCTTCAGCCCGCGCTTGAGGCCTTCATTCAGAAGGAGCGTGCCGATTATGCTGAAGAACAGGCCCAGAGCGGTATAGGCGAGATCTGACATGCCGTTGGCAAGACCCATGAATGTTGTGTAGATCGCTTCCACGATACCGCCCAATATGACCCAATACCACCCTGGATTCATCATATCACCCGGTAATCAGGTCGAGTCCGACCACACCGATGACTATCATCGTCAGGAACAGTATCGTACGCTTGCTCAGAACATCCCCGTAGAACAACCACCCTACCAGAGTGGTCATGGCAGTCCCTATGCTTACCCAAATCGAATACGCTACGCTAACCGGCAGCGTACCCTCGGTTGCCTTCGACAGACATGCAGGGCCTATGAACATGAAAGCAAGGACGACCGCTCCCCAAAGCAGATTCTTGGAATCGTTGTACTTCTTGAGAGATATCATCCAAATGGGTTCCATCAGACCAGCTGCCACAACCCATAAGATGGACAGTTCGATCATTCAGACACCTCAGTAATCACATAAACCGCAGAACGGGAAGAAGGTTATTCGGCACCCATGGGTGCCTAAAGAAGAAGCATCGAAGATGCGTGAGTGGGGGCGGAGGGATTTGAACCCCCGTCAGCGGGTTTCCACTACGGGAGGAGCTACCTCCCGCGGAATCAATGAGTCATCGCTCCAGTTAATCATCAACTGTCAGCAAACCCATTTACAATCACGCTCAATAACTGGAGCCCGCCAGTCTGCCAGGTTAGCCTACACCCCCTGGAGAGTGATGTAAATCACTGCTTACGCATCTTCGCTTCTTTCTTTCTTCTTCTCATTTTCTTCTTGCGCCATTTCCAACGCTGGTTACCGCGTTTCTTCCAGGCGCGTGAGCCTCTCTTCATCTTGATCCTTCCTTGGATTTGTCATCATTAGGTGATGCATCCAGGCGGGCCCGTCGGGATTCGAACCCGAGGCGTCTGGCTTAGAAGGCCAGCGCTATATCCTGGCTAAGCCACGAGCCCACTCTTCCCCTCCATCGGCTACTATCATTTAAAGGTTTGTTAGCCTTATCATTACCGACTTTGGACATCTGGATGCTGTGTTTTCATATCGGTTCTTCACTGCATCTGGCCTCAGATGATGTGGGGAATTGCCTCTTTCCAGGGTATCTGCCTGATATAATCGAATATCGAACCGTATCCCAGATAGATGCAGCACGCCTCTCCGATACACAGGAGTCCGAGTATCATCAGCACGGGCCAGAAGTTCAGGATACCTCCAAACAGCTTCACGATGGCTTCGGCGAATCCGAGCAGACCGTATACGATTGCGCCTGCTACGAACGCGACGATGATCCTTGGCCATCCAGAGGCCAGGAAGCTCATATCTATCCCTGCGACCTCCGTACCGTTCAATCCGGCCAGGGCCAGGTAGACTATGACCATCACCAAGAGTCCGAAGATGACCGCGATGTGCACTTCACGGAACGGCCTGATGATCAACGCGAACGCTGATACGGCGATTAGAATTAGCGTGTATGACTGTGCATGGAACCCTTCGACTAATGCTAGGACGACTATTGCAATTCCCAAAATCAACCCCAGACCTACCGAAGCCTTGTATCCTCCGGAATCCTTGTCCTTCAGGTACGTGGCTACTATGACCAAGGCCATTATTCCTCCCAGCAGGAGGACGATTGGGGCAAGATACGTTATGACCCATTCGGGCAGATATTCCTCTAATGCCATGGCTGTGTCATTGTATTGATAGGATATAGTGATTAGGTCTTGTTTCACGTACATCTAGACAGTTCGATATTATTGGACTATACATCCAAACTATTTCGATAAGATCGTTGTCTCTGTTGGATTACTGCTACTGCTGAATAAGCACGGACTGTGACGGACCGTTCTTATTTGTTTAAAAAACTTAAACTGAAACTGAGGTTCTTTAAACAGGCTCAATGCATGAGGTGCGATGAGTATCCGTTTCGAGGATCAACCCTCTGATAGACAAGTAATGACATTCAAGACATACCGCGAATTCGCCGGTAAGAATCTGAAAAAGCTCTCTCTTCCCGACGGCGCATATTCGCGCAGCAAAGTGTACAGCAATTTCGCCCTCTTCTTTTCTGACCAATGCCCCTGGCATATTGTCTTGAGATACAAGAACAACGAGAAAAACTACATCGGCCCGCTCTTCATACAATTGAACGAATGCCTTCTTGATCTGAAGGAATCCACACCATTCGTCAAGCTGTTCAACAGAGTGGCTAGGTACAAACGTTATCCGGGCGTTGCGGTGCAGGAAGCACTGGAGAACGCCCTCATCCACTTCGATGCATCACGCGGTTTCGAGATAATGGTCGATGTCACTGAAGATATGATGACCATAACGTCCCCCGGAAGTACGGACTGCACGGACGATTCCATCGTTAACTGCGGCCCCAGGAACCCCAAGCTGGCCAAATTCATCAGGATGTATGGGGAGGAACGCCTTTCCCATAAGGGGATGACTCTGATCAAAGGATGCTACTCATCCACCGGTCTGATGCCGATAATCATCAGCGACACGGATTGCTTCAAAATCGTCCTGCCGTCTCTGGACAACAGGGCCCATACCGTGACACAGGGTCACGACATGGTATTGGAATATCTCAAACAGAACAACAGAGGGAGCGTGCCGGTGATGTGCAAGACCATGGCCTTCACGATGCACAGGATGGCGCTCATATTGGATCACCTGGAAGATGAGGGGAGGATATTCACCACCGGCCTGGGTGCCAAACGCGTGGCCTATTACATCAAGGACCTGGAGAGTCCTGGTACGGAAATCAGCAATTTGGGATCGGGTTCGGCCTTTCTCACCTATGGTGGATAACTCGGGACACGGTATACAGTTGATAGTATTATTTCATCTTGTGTAAAAACATAAAAAGTGTTATTTTTCAAAATGTTTTTATTAACATTCCCAATACCGTGGAGCAGGTAAGGAATATGAAAAGCGGAATTGTTATCGCAGGTTACGGGACCAGAAACGGAAATCTCGTCGAGATTCTCGAGACTCAGGCCAAAAGACTGGAATGCAGAGGCTGGGATCACGTAAGGGTAGGATACTTCAGGGTCAGCAGCCCCACTATCCCAGAAGCGGTGGAATCCCTCGTCGACGATGGTGTGAGCAAGGTCCTAATCCTTCCATACTATATCGCAGACGGGACCGTCACAAAGGAGCTTATGCCCGAGAAGCTAGGCATGGGTACAAAGGACATGGCCGAGATCGAGATCAAAGGAAAGATGGTAACGGTACAGATTGCTTCCTCATTCAACACCAATCCTGTGCTCACACGCATAATCTGCGACAAAATCGCATCCGTCGACGGCGACAGAGACTGCGGAATACTCATCCTCGGACACGGAACCAGATACAAATCCCTATACAACGAGCGCATCATCAAGCTGAATGCTGATAGACTCAAATGGCTGGGATACAAGCATGTCGCCCACGCCTTCAACGAGTTCTGCGAGCCCACTATCAAGGACGCTCTCGATTATCTCGAGAAAGAAGGCGTCAAGAGGATCATTGCAATACCTTTGTTCATTGCTATGGGACTCCACCTGGGCGATGAGATTCCCCAGCAGATCGGCATCCCGTCCTACAGCGACGGCGGGAAGATAACAGTCAACGGAAGGGAGATATCCGTATCCTATCTCAGGCCCGTCGAAGCCGATCCCCGTCTGACGGATATCTTGGACCAGACCGCGAGAGACTTCTATCCCAATGACAGGTGAGCCAGGCACTCCGGTGCTCAGCCCCATCGCGGGATACGTTAACACGATGAGTACGGCATTTTATTAACATCAAGGGACATCTGATTCTATGCGCAGGATCGCGATATACGGAAAGGGAGGGATAGGGAAGTCCACCACTTCTTCGAACATATCCGACGCACTGGCTGAATCCGGCCTCAAGGTTATGCAGATAGGATGCGACCCGAAGGCTGATTCGACAGGCATGCTGACCGGTTCCCCAATAGAGACCGTCCTGGACCTGATGCGCGATAAGGACGACCGCACCCTGGAGGACATGGTCCATGTCGGATCCCACGGAGTTCTGTGTGTGGAATGCGGAGGCCCGCGCCCAGGCACCGGGTGTGCCGGCAGAGGAATAATCGCCGCATTCCAGGAATTGGACAGACTCGACGCCATGGACATCTACAGACCTGACGTCGTGATCTACGACGTTCTTGGCGATGTGGTCTGCGGGGGGTTCGCCATGCCCATACGCAACGGATATGCGAGAGATGTTTTCGTGGTGACATCGGGCGAACGCATGTCTCTTTATGCTGCTAACAATATCTCGACCGCCGTCAATGACTTCCGCAAGGACGGCTACGCACGTTTCGGGGGACTGATCCAGAACTCGAGAGGGGTAGAGGATGAGGACAATCTCATCTCGGAAGCGGCGGCGAAGATGGGTTCCGAAGTGATATTCAGGCTCCCCAGGTCGCCTACCGTCCAAGCCTGCGAGAAGCGTGATTGTACGGTCGTTTCAGGTGAACCGGACTCAGAGATGGCTGGACTATACCGCCAATTGGCAAAGACCCTCCTGGAGCGCACGGAGGACATCTCCGGCGGGCTCAGGCTGGATAACAACACAGGATGCGATAATTGTGAGTAAAGGGATTCTGATCGTCGGATACGGTACAAGGGAAGGGAACCTCACCGAGATCCTCGACACACAGGTCAACAGATTGAAATGCAGGGGCTGGGAACACGTAGGGAAGGCATATTTCAGAGTGACATCCCCATCCATCCCGGAGGCTTTGGAGGCAATGGTCGACGAAGGGGTCGACGAGATCGTAGCCCTGCCCTACTACATTTCGGAAGGTACGCTGACCAAGGAACTCATCCCTGAGAAGCTGGGCCTAGGGCAATCTGATTCTGGAAAGACCATAGTCAAGGGCAAGGAGGTATCCATCACCATCGCTTCGGCCTTCGACACGGGATTCACGCTGACAGATATCATCTGCGACAAGATAGCCGATGCGAACGGCAACATGGATTGCGGAATCCTCATCCTCGGACACGGTACAAGATTCAGGACGCAGAACAATATGCGCACCATAAGGATGAACGCCGAGAGGGTGGCCGGACGTGGCTACAAGCACGTGTACTACGCATTCAACGAATACAACGAGCCCACGATACATGCCGCATTGGATAAACTGGAGAAGGAAGGCGTCGACAGGATCATAGCCGTTCCGTTGTTCATTGCCATGGGAGTCCACCTGAACAGGGACATCCCTCAGAAGATTGGTCTTCCCCCGTACAGCGAGGGCGGCGATATAACTGTCAACGGAAGGAAGATAAACATCTACTTCGCACGCCCTGTGGAATCCAACCCGCGTCTGTTGGATGTGCTGGACCAGAAGGCCAGAGAATACCTTGGCGGATAAAATGAGAGTACTGCTGCTGGACATGACGCACGGAGGACAGATCCTTGCCCCGCTGTTGAAAAAGGAAGGGAACGAGGTCTCCGTGTGCGACGTATACAGGATTGCACCCGGAACGATGCTGGATTCCCTGAAGGGCATGGGCATCGATGTGACGGTGGGTTCGCCCACACCCGGCCACTATGATCTGGTGGCCATGCCGTGCCACTGCCCGGACGTATTCCTGGAGGGATGCACATACGGCGAGCGCATCTGGTATTCGCAGGCGGTCAACCACTTCATGGTAGACGGCAGATTCAGGATCGAGGTCACGGGCGTCAAGGGGAAGACCAGTACCTGCTACCTACTGGCCCATATACTGGCGTTCTCGGGAAAGAAGGTCTATCTGAGATCGTCAAGGGGATCTGGACCGTATACGAGAGAGGGCCACGGAATCGATGAGCTGAAGAGTATCGCCCCTCCGTATCTTCTGGACCTGCCTGATGGAGATTACGATGTCATGGTCTGCGAGGTCTCCCTCGGAGGATCCGGTAAAGCCGACATCACCTGCATAACGAACCTTCTGGAGGATTACGGGATCGCCCGCAAGACAAGGAAGGCCAGAGAAGCCAAAAAGGACATCCTGTCGGATGGAACCAACATAGTCTTGGAATCAGAGAAGGATATCTGGTCAGCCTACGGTAAGCCGATCAGGCCATCCAGGAAGAAGGTCAGCATCATCGGCAGACCTGTATTCGGCCAGCCGCTCAGGGTTTCCGTGGAGTACAGAGGTACCCGCGAGACAACACTGGACGGGACATATCTGGGCATTCAGTACCTGGAGGCCATGGACATGGCCCTCGAGGTCTGCGATGTAATGGATATTCCCGCAGATAAGGTCATGGAGGCCATCTCCGCATTCAAAGGAGTCCCCGGAAGGGGCGAGGTCCACATGAAAGGGGATGTCCGCTACATCTTGGAACGCAATCCCGGGATCTCCCACATGTCCGTAGAACGCACATTGAAGACACTGAAGGAAATGGACGTCCTGGAAGACGCGCTTGTCGTCATCGACCCCGTATCTAAGAAGGTCTGTGACAAGCTGGACCGCGACCTCATAGAGGATGTCGTCAGGAGATACGGCGTGAAGCTTATAGTCACACAAGGGGACGGGACCGAACCCGAGATACCTGTAGGGATCAAGACCGTCATCCGCATGACCAAGGAAGGCTACCAATGAGCGAAGTCCTGCATGCCCGCCCCAACCCGATCGTCGCTGCGATGTACACTGCCAGAGACATGAATGTGGATGTCATCGTCATGCACGGGCCAGCCGGATGCTCGTTCATGGCATCGAGGCCTCTGGAGAACGCCGGAGTGCGTGTAGTCACCTCTTCGATGAAAGACAACGACCTCATCTTCGGAGGAGGGCCTTCCCTAGAGAAGACCCTGAAGGAGGCCAAGGAGAGGTTCAAACCCCGTACCATGGCGGTCATCGGAACTTGCGCCAGCACGATCATCGGGGACGACATAAAGGCCACGATCGGAAGGGTGGATATGGGAGACACCATCTGCTTCCCGATAGACTGCCACGGATGCTTGGACAACAACACGGAAGGCGCGATACGCGCCTTGAAGGCCGGAGCCGCCGCCGGGATCATCCCCAAGGAGGAATGCGACCGCCAGTCAATCTTGCTCAAGGCGGCCACCGATCTGGAGAAGCACAAAGGGATGGCAGGAAGGACGTATCTTTCCCCTGCGGAGAGCCCGACCAAGCTTTCCGTTTGCAAGAGGATCATCGAGACCCTGTCGTCCGGAGGAAAGGTAGCGGTCGTCATGCTGGCCAAGAAAGAGCTGGCCTACCGTTTCGCCGATATGTTCGAAGCCGTGGACTCCGCAAGGAAGAGGCTCGGGGGCAGCACGTTCTTCGTCGCCAACCTGGACAGGGAGAAGGGTCTCCCCAGGATCAGAAGTTACTGCGATGACATACTCGCGGACATGGAGAGCAAGGGTGTGAGAATGGACCACATCATAGGTGGCCTGGACGAGTATGCCGTCGTCGGGGAGGAGATGGGTTCCGCGGTCAAGGAATTCTATCCGGACCTCACCGTCGTTCTGGGAATATGCCATGGATATCCCGCTCTCGACGGGAACTGTGTTCTGGTCACCGACCAGCCCAGGGAATTATCCAACTATTTGGACCAGGGATTCATCGCCGTCGGAGAGGTGGGGAGCCATGGGATGGTGATGGGTGCCAAAGGCATCATCACCCTGGAGACCGCGCAGACCCTCAGGGAGCTGATCCTCCGATGAAGGGATTCGTCATAGCAGGTACCGGAAGCGGCGTCGGAAAGACGTCCATCACCACCGGCATCATGTCGCTGCTTTCCAAAAAGTTCAAGGTCCAGGGATTCAAGGTCGGTCCCGATTTCATAGACCCCATGTATCATTCGGCGGCCACCGGGCGTCCGTCCAGGAACCTTGATTCGTTCCTAATGTCGGATGATAGCATTCGCAATCTCGTCGGTTACGCATCCAACGATGCGGATGTCTGCGTCATAGAAGGGGTCAGAGGACTCTATGAGGGTTTCTCCGGTGACTCCGATATCGGTTCCACAGCCTATCTGGCCAAACTCCTGGATCTTCCGGTCGTCCTAGTGGTGGATTCGGGTTCCCTCACACGCAGCACCGCTGCGATAATCAACGGTTTCAGGTCATTCGATCCCAAGGTGAAGATCGCCGGGGTCATCCTCAACAAGGTATCCGGTCCCCAGCACACCGAGAAACTGGACGTCACGATGTCCACATACTGCAAGGATGTGAAGATCGTAGGGAAGATACGTAAGGACAGGGAGAATACCCTGGGCCAGAGACATCTCGGATTGGATACGATCGTGGATGAGGAGCACAGAGGGGTTGCCGCTCTGGAAAGGCTTGTCGATTCCCTGGATCTCGATATCCTCATGTCCATAGCCGAGTCGACGGATTCCGAACTTCCTACGACATCACCTTACACCGAGCGGGATGTATCCGCGGACATAGCCGTCCCCTTCGACGATGCCTACTGTTTCTACTACAGGGAGAATCTGGAGTGCCTGGAGGCATCTGGTTTCAGGATCAGGAGGTTCAGCCCTGTCGCAGGGGATAGATTGCCGGATGCCGACGCAGTCTATCTGGGCGGAGGCTATCCTGAGCTCCATGCCGAAGAAATCTCCTCCAACAGGGACTTCATCGAAGGCGTCAGGAACATGTCCCTGGAGAACAAACCGGTCCTCGGGGAATGCGGAGGGCTGATGAGCCTGTGCTCCGGCATGGTGGACAAGGAAGGGAAGAGGCACGAGATGACAGGTGTTTTCGGATGCGATTCCGTTTTTGTCAACAAGCGTCACGGACCCACCTATGTTATAGCGGATGCCACACCGTCCAACCCCCTCTTCCGCGGAAGCGTCCGCGCACACGAATACCATTATTCAGAGGTCACGGCCACCGGCAGGGAGGACTTCGGATTCGATGTGAAACGCGGAGCAGGTATAGTCAACAGCAGAGATGGACTCGTCGTCCGCAACTCGCTGGGCACATACATGCACCAGCATGCCCTCTCCATGAACGATTGGGCGAAAGGCTTCTGCGATAGGCTGCAATGAGATCAGTTGTATCTCGATACCCAATTGAAAATAGCACTGGATTCCGCACGGAAGTTCTTGAGATCCCTCTTGTCCGCACCCATGCTGCTGCTCTTGACGAGAGGTTCCCACTTCTGGTTTATCGCCCTGTCATATTTGCTGATGCATTCCGCGGAACGGGATGCCAGAGCCTTGTTCACGAACAGGATCGTCGCCAATCTGTAAAGACACCTTGTGCGGGCATCCATGAGATCCTTCCAGCCGGATCCGTCCATCCTTCCCGCATTGGACATCGAGGATTCGCACTCCGAAAGACACTGCTCCGCCGTGGCCTCCATGGCCTGCTTAAGTTCCGGGATGGTCTCGTAATCCTCTCCCCTCTTCCTGAACTCGTAGACCCTTACGTTCTCTATGTCCTGGGGGCCGATCCTGCCCATGGTGGTCACCATGCGTCTGATATCTTTGTCCCTATCCTCCAGATAGTTGCGGCAGAACACTCCCAGCACGGCCATGAACTGCTCGTCGGACATCGCTACGGAATCCTTCTCCGCCCTGCGGCTGACCGCGATCCTGTACTGTGAGACTGCCTTCTTGAAATCGGTAGGGAGGTATGCTATGAACTTCACACGTGAGGGCGCGGGGTCGCTGGCCTTTATGTCCTCGGCCTTGTCCGCATACTTGATCGCCCCTGCGTAGTCCTTCCCCTCGATGCTGTGGATCGCTGCGCTGATGGCATCGATGAAACTCTTGTCGTTGGAGGATTCCCGAGCTTCGGACTCGGAAAGGGTCTGCTTGACCTGAGTGCCACAGTACTCACAGACAGCATAGAGGAGCCCGAAAGACATGGAGACAGGCGCTCCGCATGCTGGACATCTCATAGAATCTACGGCCATCCGCTCACTACCTGTGGCACCAGTATATCTTCAAAACATAGATAACTGTCGGTCGATCGGTGCTATGACAGAGGGCCGAATCACACCTCTGGGCGCCTGCTGCATTGATTCTTCGCAAGGTGGCTAGCTATCAGAGGCCCCCTTGCATCGTTACTGAATGGGGCCTCGCCAATGTTTATTCGGACATTTATTCGGACATCGCAACCGGCCCTCCGGTCACTTTTGATGGAAAAAGAGTGGACAGGGCGAGATTCGAACTCGCGACCTCTACAATGCCAATGTAACGATCTTCCAACTGATCTACCTGCCCAGTGGATAATCGCACATATACTTACTGTTAATAAATATTTGGATTACCGAACAGCGGATGCTGGCAGATGCGGTTCAGCAACCGTCGAACCTGTATACCTCACCCTTGATCTTGGTGGGGTACTTGTTGTTGACACAGGCCAGACAGAGATCGTCTCCTTTGAATCCGATGGCCTCTATGAGTCCGTCAAGACTGATGTATCCCAGACTGTCCGCGCCGATGATCTCGCGGATCTCGTCTATGGAATGCTTGTTGGCGATGAACTGGTCCCTGGTCTTCATGTCGACGCCGTAGAAGCACGGTGCGATGACCGGCGGACATCCGATACGGACATGCACCTCCTTCGCCCCGGCATCCCTCAGCATTCCGATGAGGATCTTGAGCGTCGTTCCCCTCACGATGCTGTCGTCGATGATCAGCACCCTCTTGCCTGCGACGGCGCTCCTGATGGGGATCATCTTCATCGAGACGGCGGTCTCCCTGAGCTTCTGCTCGGGAAGGATGAATGTCCTTCCTGCCGCACGGTTCTTCATGAATCCCTCTTCGTAGGGGATTCCTGCCTCAATGGCGTAACCGATGGCGTGCGCACGTCCCGAATCTGGTATGGGCATAACGAAGTCGACATCTGCGGGACATTCCCTGGCAAGGACTCTTCCGATCTCCCTGCGGACATCGTAGACCGTCCTGCCGTCGATGACTGAATCCGGTCTGGCGAAGTATACCCACTCGAACATGCAGTGCGCCTTGGGGTGTCCGGGCTCTGCCGGAGTGAACTTGTAGCTGGCGTTGGTGATCTCGCACACCTCTCCGGGCGCGACATCCCTTATAATCTCTCCTTTGAGTGCATCGATGGCCGAACTCTCGGATACCAGTATGTATCCTCCGTCCAGCTTACCGAGGATCAGGGGTCTGAATCCGTATCTGTCCCTGAATCCGAATGTCCTTCCGTTGATGGTGAAGACGACTGAATACGCTCCGTCGAGCTCATCCATGATCTTGTGGACGGCATCGATGGGGTCGTAGTCTACAAGGTATTTTCCCAAAAGCCTGAGTATGAGCTCGCTGTCAGAACCCGTGAAGAAGACCCAACCCTCCTTCATGTACTTGTCCTTGAGCTCGTTGTAGTTGGTAAGCTCACCGTTGTGTGCGACGGCGATATCACCGAAGTTGGTGGCAACGTTCAGAGGCTGGGCGTTCTCATAACCTGTAGCGCCCATCGTGGCGTATCTGACGTGCCCTATCCCGGACTTACCGGATAGCTTAGAAAGTGAACTGGTCGGTATTGCGTCGTTGACCAGACCCTGACCTTTGACGGTCCTGATCGTGGCTCCGTTGTATACCGAGATGCCCGCGCTCTCCTGACCGCGGTGCTGGATGATCATCAAGGCCGTGTACAAATCGGATGCGACATCGTAGTCTGCGGATATTGCAACAACACCGCAACTGTGATTCGGACCGGCCATGAGGCATCACTCGCGAAGTTTAGCCCAAGCATATGTTCTCATCTTTGCGGTCTTTCCGTAACCGCAAGAAGCGCAGACTCCCTTCCTTACGTGGTAAGCGCGCTTTCCGCACCTGCGGCAGGGGATGTGCGTCTTGTACTTGTTGTGCCTTCCCTGTGCCGGTGTTCCTGCTCCTGACATTTTGATCTCTCCTTTGTGGATTGTGATTCCGATCGTCCGAGGACGACCGCACCATCACGATACGTATATCATGGGTGCTAACTTTGGACACCTATAAACAAACCATATTTTAAGGTATCTACGCGCGTATCAGACGAAGGCACCTATGGTGGGTGCGTCCAGCCTGTCCATGTCGTAGAAGATTATCGCTTCCCTCACGCCGTCGGCTCCGACACCCGTTCCCATGAAATGGTCCAGCATCGACATCCTCCAAAGAAGGTCCATGACCGTGACGGCCATGCTGCCGAAGTAAGCGTTTGTCATATCGTCCTCGTAGCCGTTCATGTCCATCATCGAGAAGACGCTCCCCATGAAGCTGTCCCTCTGGTTGAGGACATTGATGTAATCGGTCAGGACCTTGGTCCCGTCCGCGTCGGGTGTCTTCAGCCTTATGTCCTTGGCGCTGACGGTCCTCTGGTGCTGCATGTCCCCCTCGTCGTCCATGATGGACCACCTTATGTTCCCGCCGGCGGCCATGAACATGTTCCAATTCCACTTCGGATCGCAGTAGACGGGGACGCTGAGCGGGTCGTTTGACGACATGGAATCCATAGCCAGCTCCCTTCCCGCCTCCTCCAGGGAGGGCATGTCTAGTTGTGTCTCGGGACGGGTCCCGGCGAGTCCCATGACGGGCTCTATCGTGGAGAGATCCATTATGCGGCTGAGATATGCCAGATCCGTGAACATCGATACATTCTCGCTGACGGTCATGCGGAGCATCGACGGGTCCTGGTAGACTCCAGCCTCCTTGCAGTTGGAATAGAACTCGCGGTAGACCTCCTTGGATTCCTCCAAGGCCGATCCGATCCTTCCCTCTGCGGCCCTTATCAATTCCTTGGCCTCGGACACGGCATCGTTGCCGGTCCCGGTCCAGGCCCCTCTGCATGAGAGGTCCAGCTCCACCTTGATCTTGTCGCTGGCATAGATATGGTACGGGAACTGCCTGCAGTATGCGGTCCTGTGATCGTAGACCTTGCATCTCCTGTTGTTCAGGAACACGCATGAACCGCAGCCCTTCTTGAGTGCGAGAGCATGGTACGGATTCGGACCCTTGGTCCTCACCAGGAACTGCGGATAGTTCTTCTTGAAGAACGGGCGCTCCTCGGGGAGCACCTCGGGCTGGCACAGACAGCACATACCGCATTCCTCAGGGCATGAAACCAGTTTGCCGATGATCTCGGAATAGTCCACCTCGTAATCAGCCAAATATATCCGCTCCTCTGCTCTCTCCGCAGAACTCTGCTCCATCGACCTGAATCTCTCCCCTTATAATGACTTTGTCCGGGAAGATGGCCTCCATCCCCCCGTACTGTGAATGGCCGCACTTGCTGTGCAGGGCCTTCGGATCGATGCGGGTGACCTTCCTCATGTCGAATATGGCGAAATCGGCATCGTTACCCACCTTTATCTCCCCTTTGGGCAGGGAGAATGCCTGGCCGGGTGCGGTGGCGCCCATCTTCACGGCCTGCGACAGCGGTATTGTATCTTTGCGGACCATGTTCATGATGATCGGCATCGTCGTCTCTACACCTGGCATCCCTCCGGGTGCCGAGTCGAAGTCCTGACTCTTCTCTGCCTGTGTATGGGGGGCATGGTCGGTGCCTATCATGGTGATGTCCCCTTTCAGGAATCTCTTGTACAGGGTGTCGCGGTTTGCGATGTCGCGTATAGGGGGATTGACCTTGTAGAACGAATCGCTGTTGCGGTCGACCTCGAACATCATGTGGTGCATGGTGACCTCGGTGGTGAAGCCGGCTTCGCGGGCCATGTCGAGCCCTTCAGGGGTCGTTATGTGGCAGATATTGATGTTCCTGCCTTTGAAGTTCTTAGCCAATCTGGCTATGGCATTGTGCTCGGCCTTGGCCGGGCGGTTCCTGAGGTGGTCCCTGGTGCACTTCTCCTGATCGTGCAGGATGAGGGAATCATCCTCCGCATGGACGCTGACGCGCTTCCCTGTGGCCAATGCATCGGATACAGCGGGGATGAGCTCCTCGTCATCGTTGAGAAGGATGTTGCCTGTGGTGGAACCCATGAACAGCTTGAAGCCCGGAACGTATCTTGCCATCATGCCGGCGTTGATGTTGGGCGTGATGGCTGCGAAGAGGCCGTAGTCCACATAGGATCTGCCCTTGACATGGGCCTTCTTTTCCATCAGGGTGTCGAGATCGAAGACCGCAGGTTTGGTGTTGGGCATATCCAGGACCGTGGTGACGCCCGCGTGGATCGCGGCCAGTGTGCCTGTGGAGAAGTCCTCCTTCTGTGTCATGCCGGGGTCCCTGAGATGGACGTGCGGATCCACGAATCCGGGCAGGACGGTCATACTGGTGCCCAGCTCTATCCTGTTCTCGCCCCCGGACACATAGCTGCCGACTGCAACTATCTTGCCTTCGTTGATGCCTATCTCGGTATACTTCAGTTCGCCGTTGACGAATGCCCTTCCCATAAGGACTGTCTCGATATCCATGTCACTCAGCTTCTGTGCGGACCGTAACGGCTCTGGCGGGACAATCCTCGTTGAACCTGCAGGCCACTGATCTTGCGTTCTTCTGTAAATCTGCGGCCGCGCCCTTCATGAAATCGGGCACCGGTGCGACCTCGGCCATTGCCGTGAGTCCGGCCATGAATTCCATCCCGGCCCTGATGAAGTGCCTCTGGACGGTTGGGTCCGATACCATACCGTATGCGGCCTTGGCGAAATCCTCGCTCCTGGTCCTGACGAACTCGGCGGCCTTGCGGGAGGATATGATCGCGTCCTTCCCCAGCTCGGAGGCCATCTGGATGTTGTCCCTGCGAACCCTCATCATCCTCTCGACCAGCTCCCTGTTCTCCTTGACGAATCTTTCGATGTCCTCGTCTGCTGTCATATTCAGGACCTCTTGAATTTGATAATGAGTTCATCGTCTATGAAATCTGCGCCAAGTATCTCGGCCGAGATCAGCGAATCCGGAAGATGTATTGTGCGCTTTTGGCTACCCACGTGGACCATGATGGATGTTGCGTCCACGCGGAACAGCTCCACCTGTGAAGCCTCTACGAACGGCATCTTCATGACCAGCATATCGACGTCCCCATCCGAACGGAAGCACATCGGACTCTCGGCCGAATACACCTTGTAAGGGTCCTCGTCGCCGTATATCTCGTCGGCCATGGCCTCCAGCATATCCAATCCCTTGAGCTCGGTGTATCTAAGATAGCACACCTTTATCTCCATGGGGTCGAACGCGTCATGTATGGATTCCATATGCTTGGACTGCTCCTCGGCCTTGAGTTTGAAATGCTCCGTCTGCAGGATCTCGTCCGGCAGGACCTTGTTCACGACCAGCATCTCGACGTTCCTGTTGTAGAGGCTGAGGTAGGTGTATGCGCGCATGGTCTCCTTGATGACCATCTGCTCAGGGTTGAGCACCAGCCTCACAGTGGTGCAGGTTGGATCGTCCATGATGACGCTCACGTTCTGGAACGTCTGCTTCAATACGTCGACGGTGTCCATGACCTCTGACGAGGGCAGGGGAACGCTGGATACCTTGCCGACGGTGGCGCGGGCCAATGCCAGGAGCCTCTTGAACGTGCCGTAGAACCTCATGACATACCAGTTCGCGGCTTCCGGAAGGCTCAGAAGCCTGAGCGTTTCCCCGGTAGGTGCCGTATCCATGACGATGACGTCGTAACTGTCGTTCTCGTAGAACTGGTTGACATAGAACAGGGCGGAGATCATCTCCATGCCTGGGAATATTGCCATCTCCTCGGCGGTGATGCTTCCCATCCCCTGAGATACCATGAATTCGGTGACATATGATTGGATGTCGGACCACTTGGTCTTCATCTCGTGGATGATGTCGATCTCGAACGCATCGAAGTTCTTGCTGATGGTCTTGATCTCGTTCCCGAGGTCCATGCCCAGGGAGTCGCCCAGAGAATGTGCGGAATCGGTGCTCATCAGAAGGGTGCGGTACCCTAGCTTCGATAGTCTGTAGGCAGTGGCTGCGGATGTGGATGTCTTTCCGACTCCGCCCTTCCCAGTGTATATGATGAGCCTCATCATCCAATGAGTAGGGTCGTCCCTATATTGTTATTTTCCTCAGAAAGCCCTGGGCGTGTCAGACCAGGAGCAGCAGTGTTCCTGCCACTATCCCCGCCAGGCCTATTCCTGCCTTCTTAGAGAGTGTCTCTTTGAACACAAGATAGGAGAATGCTATGGCCACCAGGATGCTCAGCTTGTCAATCGGTATGATTATGCTGGCGGGGCCCATCTGAAGGGCTCCGAAGAAGCAGAGCCACGATGCTCCTGTCGCCAATCCGGACAGGATAATGAATAACATGTCCCTGCGTTCGATCCCATGGATCCTGTCCTTCTTTCCGGACACGTAGATCATCGCCCAGGACATCCCGAGGACAACAACGGTACGGATGGCTGTGCCCAGATTGGAATCTATACCTTCCATGCCCACCTTTCCCAAGATGGATGTGAGCGCGGCGAACACCGCGGAACCCAAGGCGAAGAGGAGCCAGCTGGAGCCCTTGTCATCCATCTCCTCGACATCCTTCTTCTCGATCATCATCAGGGTCCCGATCATTATCAGGGCGACACCGATTATACCGAATACAGTAAGGGTCTCGCCCAAAAGAATGATCGCCAGCAGGATCGCCATGACCGTGCTGGATTTGTCCACGGGGACGACCTTGTTCACATTGCCTATCTGAAGGGCCTTGAAGTAGCACAGCCAGGATGCTCCCGTGGCCAATCCAGAGAGTATCAGGAAGATCCATGCGTTGCCGTCTATCGAATCCAACTGCACGTAGGAACCGCTGATGAGCACTATCAGCCATGCGAAAAGCATCGCCACTATCGTACGGTATGCGGTCGCAACGGTGGAGTCGACGTCCTTGAGCCCGCATTTTGCCAGAATGGATGTCAGCCCTGCAAAGACCGCAGAACAGACTGCCAAGATCAGCCACACAGATATTCTTCCTTGGAGGATGTATCCAAATCACGGATTTAACGACTAGGAAGCGGAAGCATTAGAATGAAGATGGTGTCGGGAAAGGGGTTCGAACCCTTGACCTTCGGATTTCCCTGGAAGAGGTCCTATCTGACCAGAACCCTATGAGTCCGACGCTCCACCAGGCTGAGCCACCCCGACGTTGAACAGGAGATTGGCTAGTTCATTATAAGCGTTTCTATAATGCCTTGAGCGACAGAAACACTGGCCAGATAGTTGATAAAAATCAAAGGGAAGAAGTTTGGGCCCCGGCGAACCGGGACTCATGAGATTCACTCGGATGCTTCCTCTGCAGGGGCTTCCTCAGCAGGTGCTTCCTCGGCCTCCTCGACAGTCTCCTCTGCCTTGGGTGCCTCGGGCTCCTGTGCGGATGCCATCTCCTCAAGTGCGAAGACTGCCTCGGGCTCTCCCTCTCCGAACTCGAGAACTTCGGACTTCCTGACCTCGATTCTCTTGATGGGGATGATTACGTGGCATGCCTTTGCGAGGTCCCTGGAGAGTGTTCCGGAGATGATCGCCTTGACCATCTCGGAGAGTGTCATCTCCTTACCCATGTTGGTCAGGGTCTCGGCGATGATGGCTCTCATGCCCTCTTCCTGTGAGGACTGGATACGCCTGTCCGCGATGGACATGGTCTTGATCCTGTACTTGAAGCCGTCCTTCGTGTAGAAGTCCACGACGTGGTCGGTCTTTGTCTTTCTGCGACGTGTCAGCCTCCTGACGTAGTCGCTTGTGAGGTCATGTCCGATGAAGACCGTCTTTGCGTCGGTTCCCTCGGTGGCGTTGACCTTGAATCTTAGTTTGATGTGCATCTTGGAGAAGTCCCCGGTCAGGTCCTGAACTGTGACCTCGACTGTACGTCCGATAACGTACTCGGGATCCGCTGAGGGTGTGTCTCCGATCTCTGCCTCGTTGAACATCTTGGGGGCGTGGACCTTGTACCACTCCTTCGCCTTCCACTTGTCCTTCACCTTACGTGCTGCCTGTGCTCTTGCCATTATAGACACCTTTTACTGAACAGGCTGATTCGATGGTCCTATTAAAAGATATGTTGGAGTTTGTACCGCTTATATAAGAATTTAACCCTATATAAATAAGAGTTAAACCGCCCTCCTCTATATTGATGATAATCTATTATAGAAGGGTGAAAAGGGAGGTCTCCCTCCCTTGAATGGTTTTCAGAGTTTCACAGGGGTGATGTGGGTGGAGAAAGCGAGCTGCTTCTCGTCCATTCCCATTGCGAGACCGAGGAGCTGCGACAGGTGCAGGACGGGGATCTCGTATCCGAGCTCCTTCTGCATTCCGTCGAACTGAAGGTGACAGAAGGGACAGACATCGATGATGTACTGTGCTCCGGATGCCTTCATGTTCTCCAGGTTGGTCTCTGTGAACTTCTTGGCGACGTCGCCGAATGCGGCCTTGAGTCCTCCTCCGGCACCGCAGCACAGGGTCTTCTGCTTCCTGGGCATGGACTTTGCTCCGGTCGCCTCGATGAGATCGTCGAGGATGTGGGGGTTCTCGGGGTCGTCGACCTGCTTGATCTCGCTGGGCTTGAGGAAGTGGCATCCGTAGAATGCTGCGACCTGGTAGTCCAGAGGCTTGGTGACTGCTGCTTTGATCTTCTCGACTCCGACCTCGTTGTAGAGGACCTCTGCGAAGTGGTGGACCTTTGTGGTTCCCTTGTACTCCATTCCGATCTCTGCGAGGATCTTGTTGACCTCTGCGAGGAGCTCTTTGTCCTCGGCGAGCTCGTAAGCTGCGTCGAAGAGGGATCCGTAGCATCCGTTACAGATCGTAACGATGGGGAGTCCCTGCTGCTCTGCGAGAGCGAGGTTCCTTGCTGCGGCTGCGAGCCAGGTCTTCTTGTTGAAAGCCCTGATGACTCCGGGTGCGGGACAGCAGGAAGCATCTGTCAGCTCGACGAGCTCGATTCCGAGCGCCTTGCAGACCTCTCTTGTTGACTTCTCGATTCCGGGGTATCTGAGGGGTGCGATACATCCGAGGAAGAATGCGTATTTTGCCATCTGAATCACTCCTGTACGATCTTATCGAATCCGGTCGCCTTGAGGATAACGTCCAGATCGGCCTTTGCCTTCTCGTTCGCAAGGACTGTGGGGGGTACCTCGGGGAGGCCGAGCTCCACTCTGAGCTTAGAGATGTCGTCCTTGACGTTGACTGTGTGTCCGTACTTGGCGAGGTTGGTCGCCGTTCCCTTGTGCTGAGCCTTGATGTGACCCTCTGCAACTGCGATGTTCCTCAGGTCGATGATGATATCGACGATGGGGACCTGGCGGGGGCATCTCTCGACACAAGTGTAACAGGTGCTGCACTCCCAGAGTTCGTCTGAGTTGATGATTTCCTCTTTGAGGCCAAGCTGTGCCATCCTGACGATCTTCCTGACCCTGTAGGATGTTCTCCTTCCGGAGGGGCATCCTGCTGTGCAGGTACCGCACTGGAAACACATCTTTGCCGCGTCCGCGATCTCCTTCGAGATCTCTGCTTTGGGTGTAACCATGATAATCGGACCTAACGATGAATCCATTCTATATAATGAGACAGGGAAGATTGACCCTGGTATTACCCTTTTTGATAATACCATTATGCGAGATTTCTGGCCTTAACGGCCTTTACTATCTTCATCACGCGGGGATCCTCGTCCTTGTAGATCGCAGTGACCGCATGTCTGAGCAGCTTAGGGTCCACGGCGCTTTTGAGTCTTAGATTCCTCCTCGTGAGCATGAATTCATCGATGAAGAAGCTCTTGTTTGAACCCAACAGTTCCGGAAGGGAGAACGTCTCCGAGTCGATGACATATTTCTTGCTCAGTGAATCCAGGAACATGAACGCTACCCTCTGGGCGCCATACTTGTAACGGATGAACGAGGGTCCGTTGTCCACATACACCATCCCCATGTACCCGATCTCGTCCATGAGATACTCGTCCGCGTCGAACAGGAACAACGGATCGTCGATGATAGCCAGATCGGCACGGTTCTCCCTCATCATGCGGATGTTGTATTGATCGTCTGACACAATCATATGCACGTCCGGGATCTTCTGGGAGGATACTACGGACATCATGATGTCCTCGGTTACAGGCGAGCAGCATATGGTGAAGCCCCTCTCCTGGTTGCAACGGTACTCCATCGAACGGGCGATATCGGCTATCTCCTTCCCGGCGGAGGTCAGAACGGATCCCGCAGGCGTGGTCAGGAGAACGGGCTCCCCTGCGGCCTCTTCAATCAGGGAGATGTACTTGTGCAGGACCGGAACGGATATCCCCAGCCTCCTGGCCGCGGCTGTTTGGCTATATGTCTCCTGGACTGCGAGCAACGCCTCCAGCTGACGGTACGAGACCGACTTGCCGTTGATGATCTGGGAACTCTGTACGTATATGTCCACGTGACAGAGAGTGTTACCCTTAGAGATAATACTACTGGTCACCCGAACCATAAATACCAATTCTCCGATGGAAGTGCGATCACATGGACCTGACAGGAAGGAAATCCAGAATCGCGGTAGTCGGACTGGGCAGCCCCATAATGTGTGACGATGCCGTAGGACTGAGGGTGTCGCAGCACATCGAGGACATGCACCTTGAAGGCGTTGACTGCTTCCAGGAGGCCGTGGGCGGATTGGATATCCTCCCTGTGATTCACGGCTACAGCATGGCCATCATCGTTGATGCCATCCAGCTGGGCGAATACGGTCCCGGCACCGTCCTGATCTACTCTGAATCCGATTTCGACGAGAAGATCAACGAGGCCGCCTCCCACGACGTCAATCTTCCTACAGCGATGAAGATCGGCCGCCAGATGGATCCCGACATAATGCCAGAGAAGATCATGTACGTGGCCATAGAGGTCGAGGACATCAAGACGATGACCGAGACCATGACGCCGAATGTGGAATCCGCTGTGGAGAGCGCAGGAAGGGCGGTCATCCACCTCATCGATGAATTCAGAAAGCGATCTTCGATTGATCGTAGCCTTTGAGCTTGCGGTTGTTCTTTCCGAGCACGACGGTGTTCAGCCTATCGGACCTCAGGATATCCTGGGCCACCCTCATCACGTCATCCTCGGTCACGGCCTCGATCCTGGCAAGACGCTGCTCCAATGTCTCGGTGCTTCCGTTGAGCATATGGTTCACACCCAGCCTGTAGAGCCTGTTGTCGGTGGACTCCATCGCCCTCACGTTCGCTCCTTTGACGAGCCTCTTGGCTCTGTCCAGCTCTCCCTTTTCCAGACCTTCCGAGAGAAGCGTGCCTATGACCTTGGAGGTCGTCTCCATGGCCTCGGTCACGTTTTCCTTCGTGCACGACATGAAAGCGGTCAGCGCACCGGCGTCGCTGTTCTGTGTGATGTTCGTGTTAATCGAATACACCAACGCCTTCTTCTCCCTCACATCCTGGAACAGTCTGGAACTCGTTCCGGCACCGAGGATGGCTGAGACCATCGACAATGCTGTGCGGTCGTTGTGGGACGAACCGTATGTGGGGAATCCCATGGCCACCTGGTAGTGGTCTGAATCATTGGGAACGAACTAGTATGTTCCGACGGGCGTAGGAGGCTCGGTCCTGACGTTCCTCTTTCCTCCGGTCATGCCGTCGAGGGTCTCCTCAGCCCATGCGACGGTCTCGCCCATGTCCAGATCCCCTACTGCATAGACGGATAGATTGGGGATGAGGTACTTCTCGTCGTAATACTTCCTCAGATCCTTGTATGTCAGGCCGGCGACGATCTTCTCATCGCCTCCCTCGTCCTGGCTGAGCTCATGCCCCCTCCAAAGAACCATGCTGAACAGGTCGTGGATGTAGCGGTCGGGCTCGTTCTTTATCATGCTGAGCTCCTGAAGTACGATCTTCTTCTCGAGCTCCGTGGCGTTCTCGTTGATGAGAGGGTTGGCTACGATATCGCCGACTATCTTCCTTGCGACATCCGCGGTCTCCTTGATCGTGATGCCGTAGAACGCGGTCATCTCCATCCCGGTGAATGCGTTGAGCTCTCCGCCGGCACCCTCGATCTCCTTGGCCATCTGATAGGAGTCCATGGTCTTGGTCTCCCTGAAAACGGTGTGCTCCAGAAGATGCGAAAGTCCGAAGATGTCCTTGGTCTCGTCCCTCGAACCTGTAGCGACCCCCACCATATAGGCGGCGCTCTGGCTCTCGGGTATGTTCTCCAAAACAACTGGGATTCCTCCCGAGGTCCTCGAGACATCTATGGAATGACCTTTCATAAGTCGAGTATTATAGAACTTCTTAAAAAGTATAGCGGTATTTACGTCCATCATGGACATAGAGACCATCCAGTACCGTGACATGGATCTTGTCGATCCGATCGCGGTCATAGGATTCCCCAGCGTAGGACTCACGAGCTCGATCATGGCCAACATGTACGTGAAGAGCTTGGATATGTTGCCGATAGCTGGAATGGCCGCACCTTCGATGCCCCCCTACTGCGTGGTCTCCGGAGAGTACGTGATGCCTCCTGTCAGATTCTACGGCTACAAGAACAAGAGGAAGAACGGCCACGATGTCATCCTGTGCATGACCGAATACGCTCCCAAGCCCGAGGACTGCTACATGATCGCCAACAAGGTGCTGAGCTTCCTCAGGAGCAAGGGATGCAGGACGATCGTGAGCATGGAGGGAACTCCGAAGTTCGACAAGAGCATAATGCTCGCCACCGCGGCCGGCCCGAATGCCGCCAAACTTCTGAAGAAGAGCGGCGTGCCAGAGATGACCGAGGGCATGATCAGAGGATTCACCGGGATCTTGATGTACGAGGCACCCAACAAGGGCATGGACATCATCACCCTCATGGTACCGGCTACCTCCGGAATACCGGACCCGGGATCGTCCACCATGTTCATCGAACCGATCTCCAAGCTCATCCCCGGATTCAAGACTAAACCCGGCGAGCTCCTGAAGGAGGCCGAGATCATTGACCAGCAGATGCAGTTGGCGCAGACCAACGCCAGCGAGAACACTCAGTACATCGGCTGAGTGATACCGTAAATACCAAGAACGTTTGGGGCTGAACATGGAGCTAGTACCCTCGAAATTCTTCATAACCCACAGCTCGGCTGTGAGCAAGACGTCGGATCTCAACGCCTTCGACAGGGCGCTGATCGATGCGGGTATCGGCGAGCAGAACCTTGTTTCGGTATCGTCCGTCATCCCCGTCGGAGCAGTGCAGATCGAGCCCTGCGAGATCCCTATGGGTGCCGTCACCCACTGCGTCCTGGCGCAGATGAGGGGTACAGAGGGCGAGACCATCTCGGCAGGTATCGCATACGCATACCGCAACGATGGGAAAGGAGGATACGTGGCCGAGGGCCATATCCACGGATCTGCGGAATCCCTCAGGGAGATCCTGTCATGGAAAATGGACGAGATGTCCAGGATACGCAACGTCGAATTCAAGGAGATCCATTATGCGACGGAGGAGCTCGAGATCCCGATGGACCACTATGGGTGTTGCGTCGCGGCCCTTGTGTTCACCGAATACAGGTGATGCCCGTGTACGGCCTTTCCATCTGCAACGCATGCGGGAAAGCCCGTGTGGTGGACAAATCCTCGAAGAGCTCTTCATGCCCGTACTGCGGCAATTCCGAGAAGACGGACAAGATGACCTTCTTCTTCGAATGCAGGGATCAGGAGACCGCAAGGAGGGCGTTGGGTCAGGCCGCTGGCTTTGAAGCACCCGACCCGAAGGAAGAACGGGCCAAGAAACGCAAGCTGGAGAAGGCCGACCCGTATTCTACGATGATCTACAAGTTCGAGCACACCTCGGACCTGGAGGACAGGCTGGTCATACTGGCGAAGGGGCTCACCAAATCCAAAGGCACATTCACGCTTGAGGATGTCGCCGAGATCGTAGGTGACAAGAACGCGGAGAAGTACGTCTCTGCGATGATGGACCGCTGCTATGTCGCAGAGGTCAGGCCGGGACAGTACAGATCATCTTGACTTCGGGATGTCGTTACGCTTCTCGCCGTTCATCTTCAGGACCTCTCTGACGATCGCAGGGAGATTGATCAGCAGATTCTTGCGGAAGACTATCACACCGATGACCACCAAGGCCAAGAGTGCAAGGATGTACAGCACCCCTCCTGCCGAGGGCAGGATGGAGAACACTATGTTGAAACCGACCAGCGGAATCGCGGCCTGCAGCATGAACTGCATCGGGAGATGCCTTGCGATTCCTTCGCCGATGTTACATCCGCTGGATCCGAATATCAGCGCCATACCGATAGACATGATCAGCGCGAACAGTATCGATGTCCAATCAACCGGGAATCCGGCATCGACGGAGCCAGCCATCATCATGAGGTAGGCGAATCCTGTTGCCATACCTCCGGCCATCCCCAGCCCGAGTCCGTATCCATAGAATATGGAATCTGACTTTCCGCGGAACCTCTTTAGATTCATCACGACGACCATCGCCATGAGCTCCACGAGGGCCATCAGGACCAGGTAGATCGTTGCAATGGAACTGTCCAGAAGGCCCAGGATGTTAATGGCGAATGCCATCACAGCGCCTTCGATTATACCTACGGTGAACATTCCGAAGAAGGTCGTGTCCCTGAAGAACGGGGTCTCCACCCTCGGGAGGGTGTAATTCTTCAGCACCATATCCATTAGCAGGAACACCGGTGCAAAACCAACCAACAGGGCGATACCGAAAGTCCAGTCCATGGATGGGAGTAGGCTGGTCCTTTTTATAAGGATTATCAGAGGATCATTGGTCGGATACGCAGTGGATCCAAAGTTTCGCAATTACTCTGAATATCACTTTCGGTTGGTCCGAAATCATCCGCCGGACCATTAGACGCCATCAGGCTGCGATATCGATCTGAAACGGGGGATAGAATCATAAGCGGCGGTGATAAGGGGGACGACGAGAGGTTCGTATCATTATTGTCGCAGAAGATATCCTTTGCCCGTAAGAATTAAGGGCCGCACAAGGCGACCGTCTTACGGGTCTTATCAGGATAATCATCTATAGTCCTGCCGCATATATAAGAGAATTTGCAGCTGTCCTGATTGGCTCTCGTCAGTGGATTCAAAGTTTCGCAATTACTCTGAATATCCCTTTCAGTTGGTCCGAAATCATCCGCCGGACCATTAGAGGGGACGCCATCAGGCTGCGATATCGAAAAGAAATAGTAGAAAATGACAATTGCAGCATAAACATAAACCAAAAAACACCCTTGTCCGTATAGAAGCAGAGAAGAACAGATCGCTTCAGGCCTGATTGGCCTGAGCATATCTGTTTAAATATGATCAGAAAAGACTGAATTCACTAGATACGGACTCCATAAGCTTGTCGTAGTAATGGATGACCATGCACGATTTCTCGCATCTTCCGCACGAGGTGCATTTCTCGGGGTCGACCCTCAGACCGCCTTTGATGGTAATGGCGTTGCGCGGACAGCTCTTCACACATATCCCGCATTCCGTGCACATCATCGCCCGTATGAGCGCGGTCACCCCTTTCTCGAATACGTTCTTGGAATTCTTCGCATCCGGTGCCGTCACTGATACCTGACCGCCTCCGAACAGCTTCGCCCTTCCGACAGGCGTCTTCAGCAATGCGATCTCGAACTCCGGGGAATACTTCACGTCGCCTACGGTGCGGAGGGCGTCCTCGACGAACGAGAAGTCCCTGCTGCGCGGAACGTTGACGACAGCCTCCATGGAGTAGCCGCCTGCCGTGCATGGCGAGGCCCCTTTCAGCATCTTCATGCTGGGGCCGGACATCTTGGACGGCTTCAGTGATATCCCCATCTCCTCCGAGAGCTGGATCATCTTCGGCGGGAGGACCTTCCACCTCCAGAATCCCATGTCCGCATATTCTTTGGGCAGACCTCTCTCCTCGGCATAGGTGTGGAGGTGGTCCTCCCATCTGCCGTACAGATCAGGATGTATCCTCCCCGTGTTCCTCCATTCGCTGGAAAGGCATGACGGGCAGAGATAGCATCCGATCCTCTCGAAGTCCCTGTCATACAGGGGATTATACTCCAATCCGAAGGTCAGTATGTATCCCCAGACCTCCGCTGCGCACCATGAACGGATGGGATTGAGATTGATCTGGTTGGGTACAAAGGGGTTCTTCGTGACGAATCCTATGGTGGAACGCGCATAGGATTCCAACCAGCGGTTCCCTTCAACCGTGATCGTTCCTTTCGGGAATTCCTCGGAGATCATATCGGTGGTCGGACCCAGCTTGCATACCTTGCAGCACCATCTGAAATCCTTGGCCGGGGGCCCGAACGTGTCCACGTTCTCCCAGAAACCGTTCCCTCCGGAGGCTATATGGATCCTGTTCCCGTGCTCCAGCGCAAAGGCCTTCACGTAATTCACCGTCTCTGGGAACTCCAGGCCGGTATCGATGTACATCAGGTCCAGGTCCTTGACGGCCTGTGACGCCAGGCCGTATGCCGCCAGGGAATCCTTCCCTCCGGAGAACGAGACGGTTACCGGCAACCCCTTCTGGTTCTTCTCGTCCAGGAATCTCTTGATCTCCTTCACCGCATGCTTGGATATCTTCCTGATATGGTCCTTATTGACCTCTACGAATGTCCTTAGGTCTGCATCAGGGGATGCCGGGATCTCCGAAGGTGCGTTCAAGTCGCGGATCTTGGCGGCCTTCTCGGCCGTCTTGACGGAGTCGCTGTCGGCCAATGCGATGCCGGGGCCGACCTTCTGGCCCTTCTTCACTATGACCGTGTCCCCTGCTTTGAAGTCGCCGAGGACCTTCGCGACGTTCTCTCCAGGGATCGTCTTCCCTTTGAGGTGTCCGGACATCCTCCCGAACATGATCACGTTCTTGGTGGCCACCGGTTCGAACATGTCCGCCCCCGGCTGCCTTATCTCGAGTATGATGCGGTCCGACCTCATGTCGAACCTGAGTATCCCCAGGACCGTTCCCGAAGCGATTATCTCGTCCGTCCGGTCCTCTCCTGGGACCTTATTGAAGAACAGCGCCTTGCCTTCCAGCGGTGCCGATGTGCCGAATGCGTCCCTGAACAGCGACAGGACGAGCCCTATGCTGTCCCCCATGCACGGCCTTATGTCCCCCGGGCTGTTGATCTCGAACTCACGTCCCCGGAATCCGCATCTGGAGCATGACTCCCCTAGGATGAGCGTGCCGCAGCTGTCGCACCATCTGCGTACCTCCTTCCCGTGGGCTATGTTCCTCTGGGCCATGGCCTGTCATCCCTTTCAAAGATAAAATCAGTCGCAGAAGAACGAAGGTATCTCCGATATCGAGGATACTATCCCGCACTCCCTCGATGGTCTGGACGGATCTATCAGGAACGATCCCCTCATCCCGAATCTGCGGGGTCCGAGGAAATCCTTGTCCTCGCTGTCGCCGGCGAAGAAGCAGTCACCCGCCTTCCCTCCCAGCGCCATGACTGCAGCTTCGTATGCCCTGTCGTCGGGCTTCCTGTAGCCGACGTCCGCGCTGGAAACGACGACGTCGATTAGGTGGTCGAATCCCACATCCTCCAGCAATCCCTTCACGACGAATCCCCTGTACGATGTGTTGCTCAGGACGCCTATCCTGTAACCTCTGTCCCTGAAGTATTGTAGGGTCTCCTCCGCCCCGTCGACCGGAATGAATGTGTGGGTGGCTCTCATCAGGATGTTCTCTGCTTCAAGGCTGTCGTTCTCTGTTCCGAAAACGGAATCCATATGCTCCAGTACCTGGGAGATGGTCAATTCCCTGTGCATACCGTGCTTGGATTCATATCCCAATGAGAAAGACTCGTACTCCCTCTGGACATCTTCCCTGTCTGCGTCCGGGAACAGCCTGTAGAATGCGTCATAGATATCATCCAGGTTGCCGAACCTCGCCTTCACCAAGGTGCCGTACATGTCGAAGATGAATCTCCTTTTCGATTCATCCGGATCGTGCATGTAGCAGAGGTCCTGTCTGATTTCCATGGAATCACCATCGCTATCGGCGATATAACTATGATTATTGCAAAAATCGTTGATACCCTTAAAAACAGGGAGTGCATCGACACCTCATGGACGATCAATACTATGATGGCCTTCAGCGCGTAAACCCCGGGTTCGGGAAACCCAGGTTCAGCAAGGATGAGCTCAGGGACATTCTGATCTCGATCATAGTCCTGACCATAGCGTTCACCCTGCTCTTCCGCGACAGCACCCTGCTGTACTTCTTCAAGATCAGGCTGGGCGAATCCATGGGATACATCGGACTGTTCGGCATGTGCATGATCTTGGTGGTCCTGAGTTTCCTGTTCCACGAGTTTGGACACAAGTTCACCGCCCAGAAGTACGGCCTCTGGTCCGAATTCCGCATGTGGCCTGCGGGCCTGATGCTGACCCTGGTAACCTCATTCGTAGGATTCCTGTTCGCGGCACCCGGTGCAGTGATGATCTCCGGCAACATGACCAGGGAGCAGAACGGGAAGGTCAGCATAGCCGGACCCGTTGTGAACATCGTGCTCTGTGCCATCGGTATCGTTGGCTGGCTGCTCACGAACGGAACAGACTTCGTAATCTTCTTCTACATGCTGACCAGCGTCAATGCTATGCTCGCGCTGTTTAACCTGATACCGATTCCTCCTCTCGACGGTTCTAAGATCATATCGTGGAATCTGGCGATCTGGATAATCGCCATAGCGATAGCCGCTATGGAGTTCGTCATGATGAGATTCATCCTGCCCGTGCCGTACTTCCACATCTGAGACTGGTGTAGGTGAATTGTAAAAAGACGATTGGTCAGAGCCGAAAGGCTCCGACCATTCTGTTATCGTTTGAAGGATTCAGTCCAATTTGCAGGGGTACCTGAGGTTCCTGAGGATGGTGCCGGTCCACTGCTCGGACTTTCCGGGATTCAGGATGTTATCCGGATCGAAGGCCTTCTTGACGGCCCTGATGGTGTTGAGCTCCGTGGCCCTCTCCTTCTGGTAATTGGGAGCCTTGGAGATTCCCACTCCGTGCTCTCCGGTGACGGTCCCTCCCAGCTCGATGCAGACATCGAAGATCTCGTTGACCGCGCTGATGCCTCTCTCCCACTCATCCTTGTCAGTGGGATCGATGACCATCTTGGTGTGGAGGTTGCCGTCGGATGCATGTCCGTAGGTGGCGATGGTGACGTTGTACTTCTCCGCGATGCGCTGGAAAGCATCCACTGCTTTGGGCACCTGGGAGATCGGGACGCCCATGTCGTCCGCCAGCGAGACCGAGGAACATCCGGGCTTCAGTGCGGCGAGGGATACCATGACAGACTTCCTCGCGTCGGTCCACTTGTTAATTAGCGCCTTGTCCTTGGTCGGGGTGACGGAGACGGCTCCCAGTCCCTCGGCGATCTCGGCGACTATCGCGATATCCCTGTCTACTATCTCATCGCTCTCGCCGTCAGCCTCGACGATGATGAGCGCTCCACAGTCCGGCAGCGGGTTCCCACGCGCCTTGTTGACCGCATTGATGCTCGTGCTGTCCATGAGCTCGCAGGATGCCGGGATCAGCGGTTTCGCGATGATGGCAGAGATGCATTTTCCTGCGGTGACTACATCGTTGAAACAGCACAGACAGTAAGCCGACTTCTTCGGCTTGGTGGTGATCTTGAATGTGATCTCGGTGATTACCCCGAGGGTCCCCTCTGAACCGCACATGAAACGGGCCAGCTGGTATCCGGACGCGTCCTTGATGGTCCTGGTACCGCAGCGGACTATCTCTCCGTCCGCCTTCACGAATGTCAGTCCCATGACGAAATCCCTGGTCGCACCGTATTTGACCGCACGCATTCCGGATGCGTTGGTGGCTACCATTCCTCCGACCTGGCAGGCCTCTGCCGAACCGGGGGAAGGAGGGAAGAAGAAACCGTACTTCTCGAGCTCTGCGTTGAGATCGTTGTACACGCATCCAGCCTGGACATCCACCCACAGATCGGCGACGCTGACCTTGAGGACCTTGTTCATCCTCTGCATGGCGAGAACGATCCCTCCCTGGATGGGTACGGCGGCTCCGCACAGACCGGTCCCGGCTCCCCTCGGGGTGACTGGGATCTTGTATTTGCTGGCAATCTTCATGATCTCGGATACCTGCTCCGTTGACCTGGGCTGCACCACTATGTCCGGGTTGTTGTGGAAGATAGATGCATCGAATCCGTATGTGTAGAGGACCGAAGGATCCACAGAGTACCCGTCCTTGCCGACCACTTTTTCAATTTCATCTATCACTTTCTGCTCCATGCGAACACCTGCTGTCTCTATTACCCGATTACGGATATAAACGTGATGACTGACTGAGGGGACGTGCCTCTCAGCCACTCATGAAATACCTGGCGACGGTGGCGGCGAGGGTCTCGGGCAGGTCCTGCGCCCTGATGGGCTCGCTGATGCCTGTGGATATTACCTGTATTCCGGCCTCCATGCCTACGTCCTCGGCAACCAGTCCCCAGCGGATGCAATCCACGATGTGTAGTGTTGCTGAAACGGCCGCCAACACGGTGGGGTCTGAATCCTTGTCCAGTATCTTTACTAGGAACTGCGAGTAATCGGGGCATCCGGACATGGAGAACAGTCTCTCCTGATCGTAGCCGTAGCCGCTCAGCAGCTCCACGACACTCATGCGGGAGTAGATGCTGGTGCCGTTCTCCTCCGCCGACCTCTTGACCGCTTCGATGGTGGAACGTCCGATGAGCTCACCCAGCTTGGTGTGGTTGCCCGCTCCCCTGAGATACATTCCGGGGGCCCTGTTCCTGACGATGACTATATCCTGCCTTGTGGCACCGGATGCGAGGTACCCGTCATATGCCAGACCGAGGTCCTGTATCGCCGCGGTTATGCCCTCGTTCACTGTTATACCTGCCCTGGCCATTGTGGAGTCCGGCATATCGGAATCTATGAGGACGATGACGACGACCTCTCCCTTTCCGGCCTGTGGCTCGTGTCCTGACCTGGAAAGGCCCTCGGACAGGTTAGCGAATGCGACAGCGTTGACGAAGGTGGAACCGCTGGAGAGCTCCGAGACCCCTACCTTGGTGCTGTCCCCGTCGATATGGATGGTAATCGTACCCTCGTTGAGGGAGGTCTCGGCATTGCTGAGGATGATGTTCTTGATGGATTCGACCTTGCCGAACAGGGTGGTCAAAGCATCATGGTAGTTGTCGGTGAACTGGATGGTGACATCGTCCATGTTCCTGATGATGTTCTCACTGCCCAATCTCATCCCTCCTGGTATCAACGGTCTCGATGACCTTGAGTGCCGATACGTATGAAAGTAATTCCTGTATGCTCGCCACATCCCCGAGGCGCAGCTTGACCACCGGATCGGAAGTGTCGCTCAGGATGGATCTCGTGCAGAGGTCCTTGGCCAATGCCATTCCCTCCTGCTCCGTGACCAGTCCCCTGACTATGTCGTCCTGGATGTTTATGATGGCGGATACCAGGGTCGTTGTGTAGGTATCGTGCCTGAGCCTTTCCACAGCTTCGTCCAACTGGGCCTTGGTGGCGTCGAAGAGGGCCTCCTTCCTGATAGTCTCGGCGGTCACGCCGATGCGGGCTAGCTGTTCGAGCGGCTCCCATTGCGAAGCTACGTCCATGCCTGCCTGTCTGGCGAGAGCGGTCCTGAGAGATTCGGAGACGCACTCCGAGATCGTTTTGGAGAGTTCCGACGAGCGCTCCAAGGTCTCGACCTTGTTCTCGGCGGTCTTGTTGACGATGACTACGACCTGGTCCGTGCCGGATCCGGTCGCTATGCCCTGGCTGTAGAGGCTCCTGGCCTGCAGCTCCTGTATGACACAGCTCTTGGCCTCCGTTGCGACCAGCATCGCCTGGAATATGGCTCCGTCTGAAAGATCCGCGTCTATCGCGAGGAAGGTTATGATTGTCCCTTCAACATCTACGCTTCCGCCCTCCGATTCGTCGAAGGAGGAGGGGTCCCCGCTGCGTCCCGCGTTGTGCTTTATCCCTGCAGTCATGACCGCGGACACCTTGATCCCTCCGGATGCTATGTCCTCCCTCATGACCGCATTGGTCATGCTGGCGGAAGTGGTCTGATAGATTACCGTGGAAGGATCCAGCCCGAGCTTCTGGGCATAAGCCATGTTGACGGTGTCGTAGGTATCCAGACCCTCTGCCATGTAATCGGCCCCGGCCTTGCCGCCCATATCGGAGATGTTAAGCACCGCGGTCGCGGAATCCATGAATCCGCCGTTGGTGAATCCCGATGATAATGTCCTGAACCCTTCATGGGGGAGCATAACGATGAGCGCTCTCCCCTGTCTAAGAACTGTGATGCCTGAACACATACGGCCGAACTCCTTGCGGTCGTTGGTCACCTCAGCATCGATGATCTCTTCCCATGTTGGCATGGCTCTCGTATTTGTAATTGCATCCTTTACTAATAAAGTGTATAGACTGAGACCGTCCGTCACCATTAATATACCCTTATGGTACTCCGAGGGGCATGAAATCAACGATTGTACTTCTTGGTCCGCCTGGTGCCGGAAAAGGAACCCAGGGGGAGAAACTCACAGACGAATTCGGCTACACAAGGCTCTCGACGGGAGATATGCTCCGCGAGGCCGTCAGGAACGGTACCGAACTCGGAAAGAAGGCAAAGGAATACATGGATTCCGGTGCCCTCGTACCCAACGACCTAATCATCGGACTCATGAAGGAGAAGATCGCCACGGTCAAGGGCGGGGTCCTCCTGGACGGATTCCCGAGGACAGTGGAGCAGGCAGACGCGCTCGGAGAGGTCATGGATGTGGACCTTGCCCTGGACTTCGATGTCCCTGACGAGGAGCTCATCAGCAGGCTGACGCAGAGGCGCTCCTGCCCCGACTGCAACGCAGTCTATCACCTCGTGACGAAGAAACCCGCGAAGGAGGGCATCTGCGACAAGTGCGGAGGAAAGCTCTACCAGAGGGACGACGACAAGGAAGCCACGGTCAAGAACAGGCTCGAGGTCTACCACAAGAACACCCAGCCTCTCATCGACTACTACAGGAAGAAGGGCAACCTGGTTGTCATCCCCTCCACCGGAAGCATCGACGAGATCTTCGAGACCGTCAAGAAGGCAATCCAGTGAAAACTCAGGGGCCACGGCCCCTTTTTTCCTTCTGTTTTACCTCCATTCTCATCGATCTGAACCTCCTAGGGTCGCTCGTTCCTGAAAAGTATTATAAGCAGTGAGCGAATCGGGGAGTCTGATAGCCTCGTAGTGTAGTGGTCAATCATTGGAGACTCTGGATCTCCGGACCCAAGTTCGAATCTTGGCGAGGCTACTCTTCCTTTTTTAACACTCCCTGAGCGACGGTTATATTACTTACTGCGCGTTATGACTGACTATGATAAGCAGAGACGAGGTTCTTGGAAATCTCGAGAAGATCAATCTCAAAGAGGCCAAGATCGGAGTTGTAGGATCCCATTCGGGACTTGACACATGCGACGGAGCGAAATCCGAGGGTTTCAAGACCGTTGCCATCTGTCAGGAGGGAAGGGACTCTCCTTTCTCCAGATACTACAAGACGATCTATGACGACAAAGGCAACCTCCGCAGAGGCACAGTCGATGAGTCGGTCATCCTCGACAAGTACAGCAGCATCCTCAAACCAGAGGTCCAGAACGACCTCCTGAAGAACAACGTGCTCTTCGTGCCCAACAGGTCTTTCGTGTCCTATTGTGGAATCGACGCCGTGGAGGATGATTTCAAACTTCCCATGGTCGGCAGCAGGAATCTCCTCAGGTCCGAGGAGAGGGGCGATCCCAAGGATTACTACTGGATCCTCAACGAGGCCGGACTCCCCTTCCCGAAGAAGGTCGAGAAGCCCGAGGACATCGACGGGCTGACCATAATCAAGGTGCATCACAAGGTCAAGAAGCTGGAGAGGGGATTCTTCACAGCTAAGGACTACGACCAGTTCGTGGAGAAGTCCACCGAGCTCATCAAGCAAGGAGTGATCGAGCCTGATTTCCTCAAGGATGCCAGGATGGAGCAGTACATCATCGGCCCCGTCTTCAACCTCGACTTCTTCTACTCCCCCCTGGAGGAGAAGGGAGAGAAGCTGGAGCTCCTCGGTATCGATTGGAGGTTCGAGTCCTCCCTTGACGGATACTGCAGGCTCCCCGGCAAGCAGCAGGTCGAGCTCGAAGAGGACGGCATCATACCTGAGTACACCGTATGCGGACACAACTCCGCCACGCTCAGGGAGTCGCTCCTACCCAAGGCCTACGAGCTCGCGGAGAAGTATGTCGCAGCCACCAAGAAATTCTATGACCCCGGAATCATCGGGCCCTTCTGCCTGCAGACATGCGTTGACAAGGACCTTCACTTCCATATCTATGACGTCGCACCCCGCATCGGCGGAGGAACGAACGTCCACATGTCGGTCGGACACCCGTACGGCAACTCCCTGTGGAGACAGGAGATGTCCTCCGGAAGAAGGCTCGCCAAGGAGATCAGGAGAGCGATCGACGAGGAACGCGTAGAGGAGATTGTAACATGAAGACCAAAGCAATACTGGTAACGGCCATCATGATGGCCGCATGCTTCGCATTCGTGCTTCCGGCAGAGAGCGATGACGCTGCGATCACATCCATTTCGATCGAGGGTGGCAACACCGTCTATGCCGACAGGGGAAAGGACATCAACTTCACGCTGAAGTACTTCGCCGACAGGAACGATACCATCACCGTGAAGATCTTCGACATATCCTCACCCAACACGGCCGTCTGGACGAAGAACGTCAACCTGATCGTGAACGATGACGGATACATCTATGTCGACATGTCCTACAACAAGAACGCTCCCCAGGTGCAGATGAAGATCACCTTCACCGCCGGCAGCAACCCTGCATACAACGACGTCTACTTCACGCTCAGCTACAACACGTCCATATGGGACAACTGGGCCGTGTACGGTGTCATCATTGCTCTGATCGTCGCCATCCTCGCTTTGGTCCTGTTCAAGTCCCGCTACTCATCACCCAAGGAGAAGAACACGATGACCTTCGAGCAGATCGAGGCAGAGAAGAACGCCCAGAAGGTCGAAAAGCCAGAGAAGAAGGCTCCGGCGGTCAAATCCGAGAGACAGAGATATCTGGACTCGAAGAAGAAGAAAGAATGAAACCGATGGGGGAGACCCCATCATCTTCCATTTAGAGTTTTAACTTCGGATCTCTGAGATCCATGAGGGCGACTTCGCGCCTGTCCATGAAGAAACCGATCTTCTTGTGAAGGAGTATTGACGGTGCGTTGTCCTCTTGGATCATGCTGTGGGCCACGGTGCAGCCCATCTCGCGACCCTTCTTGACGCATTCCCTAAGGAGCTGGTATCCCAGCATGTTGCGTCTGAAATAAGGGTGGACACCCATGTTCTCGATCCACAGGAGATTGTCCTCGTCGCAGATGTGATGGAGTATCTGGGCTAATATGAATCCCACGACCTCCCCGTCCTCGACCGCCACGAAGCTCACTCCGCTGTCGAGGTAGGCTTTGAAATGGTTCTTGCTGCTGGCCCCCAGGTTCTCCTTCCACTCCTGCGGAAGGTCCTCCCACTTGTTCTCGATGGTCGCTGCGAAATATTCCTTGATGCAGGCGATCTCCAGATCGCGGACGGACTGGATGTCCTTCACTTTGAGCTGACGGATCTCCGTCATCCTCACATCTCCTCGGGGGCGCCCATGCCGAGACAGTCCAGCACATCGGCGAGGACGGTCTTGGCACACTCGACGAGCGTGAGCCTCGCATTCCTCAGATCCTTGGAGTTGAGAATGGATACGTCAGCGTAATACTGGTTGAAGGCCGCTGCGAGCTCATGGCCGTATGCAGGGAGCATGTGGATGCGCTTCTCGTTGCCGGCAGTCTTCAGGACCTCCTCGTACCTGGAAAGGATCTTGATCAGATTGAGCTCGGTTGGCTCGGTGAATTTGGCCGGGTCCGTGTCGTGCTCGAATGACTCGGCCTTCCTGAGCATGCTGCACGCCCTGGCGTGGACATACTGGAGGTAAGGTCCGGAGTTACCGTCGAAGTTGAGGGCATCCTCCCACTTGAATACGAACTGCTTCTCGGGCTGGACACGGACGATGTTGAACCTGACCGCGGCGACACCTACGATCTTCGCGATCTCCCTCATCCTCTCCTCTGTCATCTCGGTGCGTCCCTTCTTCTTCTTCTCGTCGTCCGAGAGGTTGGAGCGCCTCTTCTTTATCTCCTCGTACGCACGGCCGACGGCCTCGTCGATGAGATCGTCGAGATAGACGACGACACCCCTCCTGGTGGACATCTTGCCCTCCGGGAGGGAGACGAACGCGTAGAACAGAGGTTCCGGGAGCTTATCGTTGCCCATTATCTCCAATGCGGAGCAGAGCTGCTTGGAACCCAGTTTCTGGTCCTCTCCGAGGACATCTATCAGGCGGTCCGCCCTTGTGAACTTGTCCTGGTGGTATGCGAGGTCGCGCGTGGTGTACAGCGTGGTACCGTCCGACCTGGTGAACGTGAACTTCGTGTTCTTTCCCTGTACGCCGAAGTCCTTGAGGTCCACGAACCATGCTCCATCGTCGGTCTGGCCGGCGTACTTGGACTGCTTCAGCTTCTCCACTATCGCCTTGGCGGATCCGTCAGCGATGTACTGGGATTCCCAGGTGTACCTGTCGAGTGTGACGTTGATCTGCCCGAGGGTCTCCTTGAGACCGTCCAGCATGATCTCGGCTGTGTGCCTGACTGTGTCGATTATCTCCTTGTCGCCCTGCTCGAAGCGCCTCATCATGTCGGAGATCTCCTCCTGGACCGCGGGCTCGGCCTCCATCCTCTTGTTGGCGACACGGTACTTGGCGACCAGTCTGTGGTCGGTCTTGTCCCTCTCCTTCTCGTTCTGGCCAATCTCCTTCATGTGCTCCTCGGAGTTCCTGGCCGCATCCTCGTCGGATACGTTGTTTACACCCCAGGTGAGCACGACGACCTGCTTTCCAACGTCGTTCACATAGTATTCGGTCATGACATCGTGACCGCATCTCTTGAGACATCTGGCGAGAGTGTCGCCGATGATGGGGTTCCTGGCCCTTCCCACATGTATGGGGCCAGTGGGGTTGGTGGAGGTGTGCTCCACATTCACCCTAATGCCCGAACTGGGCATGGAGCCGTAACAGGGCCCGCATCTCACGATCTCGTCCAGGGTGGACCTGACGAGAGTGGCGGGATCTATGTTGAAATTGAGGAAACCGTTGACGGAACTCACTTTGGCGATGATGCCCGAAGGCGATATCTTGGAGGCCAGCTCGTCGGAGATGGCCTGAGGGGCCTTTCTCAAAGCCTTCGCCATGGGGAAGCAGGGGACGGCCATGTCCACACCTTCCATGGTGGATGCCTCGACTACGAAGTCTATGCCATCGTGGCCCATGTCTTTCAATGCTGCAGAGACCCTCTGGCGGATCTCGCTCTGGAAATCATCCATGATCGTCATTGCAATCACATCTTGTACCTGAGGAGCGCTGCGACCCCTCCGAAAGCTTTCAGGAGCATATCTCCCTCCTCGGAATCCGGGGAGATGAGCTGGACACGTGTGCTGAACAACTCGGCCTTATTGAAGAAGTCGTCGATCAGATCCTCGTCGCTGGTGACCTGGGCGTTGGCCCCGCACTCTGGACACTGGAACCTTGCGTCGGCATCCTGAACCGTCATCTCATGGACATGTCCGGCCTGACACTGGAGCGTGATGCGCCTCTTCTTCAGGGACTCCGACAGAAGGACCATGTCGACAGCTCCGGCGGTAAGGGCATTCCTGACCTCGTCCTCTCCGTATGCGGAGAGTCCTCCGTCCGGTTTCCTGATCTCGGTGAAGAGCCTCTGCATGAAGACCTTCTCCCTAGAGAGCTGAAGACCAACCAGTATGTTCTGGGAGTTCTGGACCAGCTCCCTCAGACCGGATTCGTCCGTGTAACCTGTATCGACCAGGGGCGTGACGACCTTCTTCCTGAGCTCGTGGTGGAGATACTCCTCCTTGACGAAGAACTCTTTGGTGTATCCGGGGCCTCCGACCAGGATCCCCAACAGTTCCGGCCTGTTGAGGAAATACTCCGTACAGTTGTCCGCGACCTTGGTGAAGAACTCGTGGGCCGCAATCTCGATCAGCCTCTCGAAACGGACCGATGACTGACCTCCCTGGTGGTGCTTGCTGGGAACAAGGGAATCGAAGTGCTTGAGCACCTGGATCCTGCTTCCAGTGAGGAGTCCGAGCGTTGCCTCGGACCTGTCGATGGTGATGAGGCCGTAGCACTTCTTGTCCAGGAGCATGGACTCGAGGGGCTCGGTGAAGAAATCGGAATCGCACCTGTAAAGGAATGCGGTGATCGGCTCCGGAGGGTAGATTACATACTGGACCATCTTGGTCTGATCTCCTGCACGGGGGACCTCTCCGCAGAAGATTACGACACCGCTCGGGGGAGCCTGTTTGAACGTTTTGAGTCGAGAGGCGATGGAATCGATAGCGCTCGTGACATTCTTCATCGTGGTCTTGGACTTGATGTTGGATGCCTGAGACTGCTCGTTCCTCAGATATGCCATTACGTCGGAGATGGGCTTGTTCTCGGGAACGTAGCACGAGATGAGTTCGGTCCCTCTGCCCCTGTAGTTCATGATCTCCTGCATATCCTTCTTGAAATCGTACTTCGCTCTGTCCTCAGAGTTCTCTGTATTGATGTCAGCCATTCGGTCCACCTGACTGTCGCATCCTTCCTCTTATTATAAAGGTTATGCGTGCACGAGCACTATGACTCTTAGTTGGATCTAATACTAAAGAAATCTTCATCGGGGTAGGTCATCAGTTTATCTTTGAGATCCATTGCAATGTCAAGTACTTCGGGGACCTTCTCATTCACTATGTCCCAAAGAGTGTTCAGATCCAGTTTGTCATACCTATGACTCAGAATATTCCTAAGACCTACTACCTTGGACCAGTTGTACTGTGAATGATTCTCCAACCAGATGTCGATACGACGTGTTGATTCTCCAATCTGCTGAACAGGACCTGCCAAAGCATATTGGTTCATGACATCATTCTTTAGGTTGCTGATGCTCCCTATACGATGTCTTATGACCGCGGCATCGTTGCAGTATTTGATCATGAGATCTAGAGTATCTCTAACTATGATGCGGTGATCAGCAGACATAAACCATCTCTCTGAGGACATCCTTAGAAAAATTATCGTCCGTAAGGCTGCGCCTGGTCACCACATCCACATCGCGATTCAACGCTTTGGAAGCATCTTCGATAAAATCCATGTAGTCGTCCCAACGGTAATCGGAATTGACCTCGATAATGAAATCATAATCGCTATCATCCGTATAGTCATCACGGGCTCTGGATCCGAATAGATAGACCTTTGTGATGTTATACTTTGCAGCAATGGGGGCGATAATGCTGGCCAATTGCTTCATTACTAACGCCCTATCGTCATAAGATGCGCGAGTCATCATATCTCCCCGGTTCAACATTTGATTTGAGCTATATAAACAATCGATAGAAAAACAGAAACTCGGCGTTGCCGATTGAAGCTTGCACACTCTGAACATCCTTTTGCGCGGATCCAGATTCCCCTGGAAACCAACGGATGCTTCGCATCTGAATCGTTATAACCGTATTGCCCAGGCTTTCCGACCCATCTTATCTGGAACCACTATGATTCCTGTAGGATGCGATATGATCCTTGACCGGACCGAATACGACCATGATGATCGCTATCGATATGGATGCCACCAGTATGCTGGTCCAGAAATCCGGAATCGGGAACCATGCATCTCCGGTCAGGTGGAAGAAAGGCGCTATGATCACGCTTCCCACGAACACATGGAGGATGAAGATGTAGAGGGAACTGCGTCCGCAGACCTCCAGAACCCTGCCCGCGACCCCCAGTCTCGCCAGCCATGCGCATACCATCAGTATCACCATGCCCCCGGTGATGCAGATGATGGTGAACGGGATGACGGACCATCCGCCATAGTATCCGAATATGGTGTAACAGAAACCCTTCCTGGTAGGGAAGAACGCTATCAGGACCAGTGCTGTGACCAGACATGCCAGGAACAGTACCCAGTACCTCCTGTCGCGGTACCAGCTCTCCATTCTCTCGAATGCGTCCCTGGTCTTGAGGTGGGCTCCGACGAACAGGAACACGGCCGCCATCGGTCCGAGCTGAATATACAGCGGAAGCTGGAGGCCTATGAACTCCATATAAGCTATCGTGATGGCCATGAGAACGGCGACGACGATCAGCGTCCTCTTCATATCTGTAACTATACGGTCGGCCAGCGGATAGAATATGGCATATCCGAAGATCAGGGCGTAGATGTAGTAGAACTGGAATGTCACATCGTATGGGCCAAGGACCTCGGGCGTCCCCGGTGCGGGAACGAAGCTTTGTCTGCCGTAGATCGCCTCGGCGATGTCGGCCCAAAGGTCGCAGGCGCTCAGGTCATACCCCAGCGCAAGCAGGTACACATACATGGCCAGTGTCAATACTATCGTACCAATGGTGATGATAAGGACCATCGGCAGGAGCCTTTTCACGATATTCTCCTTCAACCCTCTTCCGGGTCTGTAGAAGTAACCGGACACCAGGATGAACATCAGCAATCCTGTGTACAGGAGTTCGGAGATGTCGTATGCCGAACCAGCGGCCTCACCGGTGCCGTAGAAGACCATGTGGCCCATGCAGACCACGATTATGGCGATGCCTTTGAAGACGTCAAGGTACATCAGACGTCCGTCAGACAAGGTCTATCGACCTCGCTGCGATGACGACCGCGGATGTTACCGGCACCTGCATTGTATTCCTCCGTTCTGATGGTCCATCGGTATGGACGATAAAAAGCAGTCGATATATCGAATGCAACCGCACCTTTCATATTGGTCCAACTCATTATCCAGGACGGTAATTATGGAAAAGGTCGTTGTGTCGATAGGCGGATCCATCCTGGTCCCTGGGGAGAACGATGCCGATTTCATCGGCAGGCTCGCCGGGATGCTCAAGGAGGTCTCCAAGGAAGTGGAGGTAGCAGTGGTCTGCGGAGGGGGGAAGACGGCCAGGTACTATGCCGGCATCGCCAAGGATCTCGGCGGTGACACATACGCCCAGGACATATTGGGAATAGCGGCCACCAGGATGAACGCTCAGCTGCTCAGCCTCGCTCTCGGGGACATGCCCGACACCGTCACGGATGACGTCGAGGAGACGGCGAAGGCCGTATCGCCCGGAAGGATCCCGGTCATGGGAGGCACGGTCCCGGGCCATACCACCGATGCCGTATCCTCCATGGTTGCGGCCAGCCTCAAGGCGGACAGGCTCGTCAACGGAACATCCGTCGATGCCGTCTACACGGACGATCCCCGCAAGAATCCCGATGCGAAGAAGATCGGATCCATGACCATCGATGAGCTCGGAGATATAGTCTACAAGGAGCACGGGGCATCCAAATCCAGCGTGTTCGACCCGTTGGGTGTGAAGCTCGCCAAGGAGAACAAGATAGACATCTTGATCATCGACGGCAGGAACCTGGATGAGCTGAAGAACGCCATCCTCGGGAAGAAGATCAACGGTACCTTCGTCAACTCCCACTGATCGGATTCAGGCAACTCGAATCTATCTGCTCGTATCCTGCGGATGCTATCAGCCCGGACATGCGCCTGGCCTCGGGACCCTTCATTGATTTCCTGTGCAGATAGACCATCCTCGTACCCGACTGGCCGCATGCCAAGTCTAGCATGCGGACGATGTCCTCATCGTCCCTTCCTTCCAATTGGTAGTTGGGGATCATGTGTCCGAAATTGACCTCGTATTTCAGAGCTATTTCCGTGAAACGCGGAGCATAATGGCCACCTCCCATCCCGACGGCCGAAGGATACTCGTTATGAGGTTCCAGATCTTCTATCACATGGGCCAGTATCTCGGCCGCGTGCTTGTTCTCCCACTGCTCCTGCACGCTCCCGACCTCTATGTAGAATGTGGGTTTCTCTAGATAGGGTCCGTGATGGGTGACCTCGAAGCATATCTGGTTCTCAGGCATGTCGTTCAATGCCACTATGCGGCGGAGCGCATCGGTCATGAGAGCCGGGTTCGCCTTGACCAGAGTTCCCGCTCTGCCTCCGAACTCGTTCTCGTGGTAGTTCCCAATCGGGTGCGCCGTCAGCGCCGGCGTACCGCTCTTCGCCGAATGCTTGGACATCACTACGATCTCATCGACCTTGACTCCGAAGGACTCCACTTCCTTGTCCAGATCCTCGTGCCTGATATGCATGTCAGGTATGGTGACCATCACCGTGTCCCCATATCTCAGGTATGTATTGGGTCCATCGCTCCCCATATCCTCCCATTCATGGAAACTCAGCAGCCACTCCTTCATATTGACCGACGGGATGTCGGGCAGGCTGCAGACCAAGAGCCTTGTCATTGTCCCCCTCTATCTCTTTCAGGCTATTATGAGTTTCATCCTAAAAACCTTAGAGACCCCGCTCCCGATTAAATTCTGAATCGAAAATGGACAATCATGCAGACAATCACATTCCATGACAAGGCCCTGGCCCATCTAAACAGATTCCGTCACATCAGACAGGATATCGAATACGGCGCACCGTTCGAGATAACCCAGGACGGCATAGCCGTCAGCCTGGGCATCACCCGCAGCCATGCCAGCATAATCCTGAAAAGGATGGCGGAGAAGGGTGAGGTCGAGTGGGGGGAATCCACCGTGAAGAAATCCAACTCCTCCAAGAAGAGGAAGGTATACTTCCTGACCGAGATCGGAAAGGGAGTCTATGATCAGATGAAGGAGAACATGGCCTCCGACGGGATAGCCGTGGACGAACTGAAGATGGTCCTGAACCAGGCGGCCTATGACGACATCAAGAGAGTCGCAGGAGAGAAGATGGATATGATCGGGATGATGTGCGTCATCCGCTTCTCCATCCTTAAGAAGGACGTCGATACGAACCAGCCGCTCATAGGATTCTCCCGTACCGGGGAGGCGTTCGTGGTCGGACGCATAAAGGATTCCATACTGTCTGGCTGCAGTGACGAGGAGTTCAGGAGATGGCACAGCGTAGCGGCGGACTGGTGCATCGACCATGACCTGCCTATGAGCGAAAGGCTGTATCATCTGGTCCAATCCAACAGGGACAGGGAGGCCGAATTGATAATCGCATCCAACAGGTATCAGCTGATCGACACCTGCGGCAAGGATCTCCTGATGACTGTGAACGAACTTGCCATGAGGCGCGATGATGCGGACATATTGAACATAGCCGTCAGGATGGCGCTGGACCTTGACGACCTTCAGACAGCCAGGCGCCTGTCGGAGAGACTGATCGGACTGGATGTCCATCTCGGCAGGACCGCCTTGTCGGAACTGAGCTTGAAAGAGAAACGCCTGGATGAAGCGCTGGACCTGGCAAGAGGCAACTATCTGGGGGACGTAGATTCAGGAATCGTCCTCGGCAGATGTCTGCTGGAATCAGATCTTCTGGAGGAGGCTTCCGACTGCTTCGGGAGGACAATGGAGTCCATGCTGAGGGAAGGCTGCATATTCCGCATGGATGAGCTCATGATGTACGAAGCGAGGACGGAGATGCGCCTGCACAATACTGCAAGGGCGCAGGATCTGATCTCGACCGCCATGTCGATAACGAAGAACGATAGGAGAAGGGCGGTCCTGACCGAGCTTGGCCAGATGATCTCGCTCCGTTCAAAAGACTGTGTTCTTCTTCAGTGAATCCAGATCCGATATGTACAGGTCCCTGATGTCTGTGATGTTCCATTTGAGCATCGCCAGCCTCTCGAATCCGAATCCCCATGCCAATACCGGACAGGTGACCCCGAACGGCTGAAGTACCTCGGGCCTGAACATTCCGGCCCCTCCAAGCTCCATCCACTTGCCGTTGAAGAAGACCTCTATCTCCAGCGAGGGCTCGGTGTAGGGGAAGTATGCGGGGCGTATGCGTATCTGGTCGAATCCCATCTTGGCGTAGAACTCCTTGATGATTGAGATCAGCATGTTGAAATCGGCCTTCTCATCCATAACGATGCCTTCGATCTGGGTGAACTCGGGCAGGTGCGTGGAATCGATGGATTCGTTCCTGAATATCCTCGAGATGGAGAAGGTCTTCTGAGGAGGATTGGGATGGGCCGCGATGTACCTTATGCTGCTGACGGTGCTGTGCGTCCTGAGGATAGCGGACTCCGCCTTCTCCCTGGACCATTCGCCGCCCCAACCGGTGGAACCGGAGTCCCCTCCGTTCTCGTGGATGTTTCTGATCTTCTCCACGAGCTCCTCGTCGTCGATGTGGATGGATGCGGGCTTCGAAAGATAGAACGTATCCTGAAGGTCCCTTGCAGGGTGGTCCTGAGGGGTGAAGAGGACATCCAGGTTCCAGAATGCTGGCTGGACGTACTCCGACGTCATCTCGGTAAATCCCATATCAGTGAACATCCTTCTGATCTGCGCTCCGAGCCTGGACAGAGGGTGCTTCTTCGCCGGGATCAACGAGGGTGCGAATGTCAGGATGTCGTACTTCCTGATCTCGACATCCTTCCACTCCCCGGACTGTATGAGGCGGTCCGTGACCTCTGTGACCTGGGGTTTGAGCTCGATTCCTGATGCGACGACCTCCTTTCCGAGGTCTGTGAGGGCGATCCTCCTTGTGGTTACTGTCTTCTCCCCGATGATGCCCTTCCTTCCCTTCAGGTCCTTGACCAGGTTCTTATCGGCATCGTTCTCCGGAACGGGTTCCTTGGCGAGCCTCTTGAGTAATGCCTCTTCCGCCATCTCCGTCCCGACTGTGTCCTTTCCCTTATCGGTGAGCACGAGGCTCTTGCTGTCGCCGTCGACGACGATGTCCGCAAGGCCCTTCCTCTTCAGCCAGCCGACCGCGACCTTGTCCATTCCTCCGGGCATGAGCTCGGCGAGCCTGTTCATATCGAGTTTTCCACCGGCCTCGTCGATCTTGGTGACCGCGACCCTCTCGGGCAGTCCGGCGGAGATGATCCCCTGATCGGCCAGTATGATGAACTTGTCCGTCTGTTCCTCGATGGTCGCCATTCCCTTGGACTCGAGCCAGGAAGCGGCACCCATGACCTCGACCTCCAGGCTGAAGCTGCCTTCGTCGATGAGTTCCGTGATGGACACGGCGGCCTTCCTGTCCGACAGGGCCAGGAGCAGCCTCTTCTCGTTATAGCTCAATCCTTCCAGAATCTCTGCGCTTACCATGGGATCACCATTCGAATCCGTCGTATGCCATATCGGCGATGACGTCCTTAGCCTTCTCTCTCCTGTCCTGATGCTCTTCGAGGAAGACGTTTATCTTCTGTGTGAGGCACATCTTGCACTCTCCGCACAGGATCTCTCCGTTGCGGCACTTGCGGGCGATCTCGTTGAGCTCGTCGTCGCTGTGCTCGAACATGTAATAGTTGTACTTGAAGACCGCACAGACCTCGGGGTTGCCTCCCTTCTCTCTCTGCTCGTCGACGGAGACACAACCTCCCGTGAACGCCCTTCCGACCTTCTTCTTCACCTGCTTGGGCGTGTCGGTGGTGTATATTGTGGCATTCTCGTCGGAGGAGGACATCTTGTCCCCTCCGGACAGTCCCGGCATCATCTTGCAGCATATCAGCGAGGGCTTCGGGAATCCGAGGCCCGGAGCCACATCCCTGCAGACCCTGAAATGCGGGTCCTGATCGATACCGCACGGGATGACCACGGGCACCTGTCTGCCTGCATCCACGGATGGCAGGAAGGCGGGAGCCGACTGCATCGCGGTGAAGAATATGGAACCTATGTTCGTCGAGTTGTCGAATCCAAAGACAGCCTTAGCGGTGGAGAACGTGATCTTCTTAGCCACGCTGAGGGCGACCGGATACAGCTTGTCGATGTTCTTCGTGTTGACGATGATCCTCGTCTTCTTCGGATCGAAACCGAGCGCGATGAAGTCTAGCGCGTTCTGATAGGCCATCGAGGTGGTGTCCTCAAGGGTCATGTCCTTGAACAGGAACTTCTCGTCGTTCGTCATCTGGAAGATCATGTTGACACCGAACGTGTCCTGGACCCACTTGTTGAACATCCACGGCATCAGATGGCCGAGGTGCGTGTTGCCTGAGGGCCCCCTTCCGGTATAGATGGTGAACCTGTTCCCTTTATCGTACTCGTCCAGAAGCCAATTCACATCCCTGTGGGTGTAGAATATTCCGCGTTTGAGCATCGGGTGCAGATCCCCGTATCCTGCCAACCTCTCCAATAGAGCATCGTCTATGGGTGACGTGCCGAACTTCTTCATCAGAAGGTCGTAGTCGATGTCACCCTTGACTTCCCATGGGGTAACGGTGAATTCCTCTGGCATGAGAGCACGTTATCCTGTCCTTATTAATAAAGAACACGAGCGCGCTCTGCAAGGTACCGAGGGCCGGTCTTGAGACAGTGGCTTCAGCGAACCGCCTTATCTCCGGCCTGCTTTCTCCTCTGCCTCAATCTTCTTACGTCCCTGATGAAAAGCAACAGTGCTATCAGCAGCACGATGGCGACCCCGATTCCAATGAGCGTGTACATCCCGCTCTCGTCCTTCGGTGGGTCGTTGACGACGATGTTCAGCTTCTCGGTCAGACCGTCGTAGGTTATGTTGACGAATTTGTATGTCGTATCCAGGGACCTGTACAGTGTGGGCGAGAAGGAAAAACCGGTCGGGTCCTTGTCGTATTCCACGACGACCTTGGTGTCGTCGCTGTACTTCATCTCGAGGACGAGTCCGCTCGGATCGAACTTATCCCCTGTCGTGTATTCCGTCTTGGAGGGATCCACGGCTATCTTCATCTCCGTGGCGACGATGGCCTCGATCTTCTCGGATGACACCACGAAATTCGACAGATGGTCGACCTTGCACTCCACCCCTTTGTCCTCTTTCTTGTATTTCCCTTCAGTGTCCTCGACGTAGTGCCCGTTATCGGATACGTAGTATACATTCAGGAACTTGGTCCCCTCGTCCGATTTGGGCGTGTATTTGAACAGAAGGGTCACGTCGTCGGAGAAGCTGATCAGAGGCACGCCGTCGTATGATAGGCGGACATCGTATGCGGTAGCACTCTTGGGCACGTTATTCTGAGTGGGCTTGGGGATTATGTCCATTGAGAAGTCGAACTTGCTGACATCATCCAGCTTGAGCTCCTCCACAATGGATTCGGGTATCGTGATGGACCCTTCGTCGACAGTGAGGGTTATGGGCTGGGGGATCGTCGTGTCTATGAAGGTGGCGGTGTAGGTCTTCGCCCCTTTGACCATCACGAAACGGACAGGATCGGTATTGCCGTCATCCCACTCCACGAATTCGAAACCGGGTGCGGGGGTAGCCACCAAGGTGACATTACTGTTGATGGTGTAATCTCCCCCACCTGTAACGGTCCCTCCGTCCTCTGGATCGGCCTTGACGGTGATCTTGTATTCCTTCGCATCAGCCCTTGTGAAGGTGACACCATCGGTCGGTACCGCGACCGAAGTTCCGGGTTGCGATTCCGCGACCTCGAATATGCCGGTGACGGAGACCGCGGCGAATATCATCATGACCGCCACTGCCAGCAGAGCGAAGTTCTTCTTGGTAGTTCTCGTCTTGAAGGATCCGACCATATACTCATTTCCCCTTCCGCACGGACGGTCACAGAAAACGTGCGCCCGTAACGGTTCGAATGCGCTTCCGATACAAGTCGACATAAATAAAAGTCGGTCTTCCAGATTCGCCTCCGGGCGAACACAAATCCAAATACAAGGTACACAATTGCGGCAATATGTGGCAGATCTTCGGCAAGGAAGCGATTTACATTGACATCCCGGATACTTGGAAGAACGGAATGCTGGAACTCTCTCCGGATGACGAGAAAGGAAAGCTGTTCAAGGACATCCTGGGCAAGTCGAAGGTCGAATACCTTTTCAACCCTCAGACCGAGGAGCACACATTCTTCATAAGGCTTGACGACGCGATCACCCCCGAGGAGATCCAGTCCATGGCCGATGTCTCGCTGGAGATACTGAAGGCGTCCGAGAAGCCTGTCATATCCATAGAGGACACCGTCCAGAGGTATCAGGTGATCATCACCAACTACCATGAGCCCGAACTCATCGGCCTCAACAAGACTCCCGGCATGTCCTCCGGGCAGGTATTCATGCCTATCATAAAGTCGTTGGACAGCCAAGGGCGCCTGAATCAGCAGTTCAACGGCGGGTTCTGATATCCGGGACGAAACAATCCTTAGGGTTTCTCCTAGGTGTACCTGGCACATCATCATCCAAAGTGGATCTCTCGTGCTCCGATTCGAATCCGGAATAGAGGTCGACCGGATGGAAATCGCTCCATCTGTCCATGATATCGTTCACCAGCGACACCTCGTTGCTCGTGAAGTACATGATGGAGGTGAACACAATCATCACGACTATCATGGCCAGGGACATCCCGATGTAGAAGTAGTTGTCAGGCCCGGATGACAGGGCGATTATCAGGAAGAGGATCGCTGCGAAGATCGGAAGGAACATCCTCTTGAACGTCTCCAGAAGACCTGTGTACAATTTGAAGTCGCGATAATCCGTGGATATCCTTGCATTCACCGTGCTGAATATCGTCCATGGCATGACCATGGCGCACAGGTAGAGGATGATCGTGAATGTGTATATCGGGACACCGCTGGTACCCAGCGAGAAGGTCGGATTCAGGAAGACATAGATCCACAGGAACATGCAGAATGTCAGTGCCAGCATGATCGTGTACATCATGTCCCTCCAAGGAAGCTTGGTCCTGGAGATGTTGCTGTCTATCGTGAGGCTGCGGGTGTCTAGATCGACCGGGATATTGAAGAAGAACACCACGACCCTATCCTTGATCGACAGATGCTTCTTTGTGTTCACATTGGAGATTATGTCCATGATGCTGTAGAACATAATCCTCTGCATCATCTCCACCATCACCACGACTCCCTCGGAACAGACCAGCAGATATACGATGAACAGGACACTAACGGGGGCCAGGAAATACCCTATCACCGAAAGGGCTATGATGAACAATCCGGCGATGTATCTGCGGTTGATGATGTAGAATATCACTCCGATCAGGAAGAACGGAGTCGCCATCACCGGAAGCGCTGTGTATACCGTGAAATCGTATTGGGTGACGAGGAAGAAGAATGCCACGATCGAAGCCGCGAACAGGGAGATGAACAGCCCTATCGTAAGCTTGTCGGATCCCCTCAGCAGCGAGAACTTGCGGTCGTTCTTCGTGAAGAAGTGATTCAGAGGTTTGGCCTTGGTCTTCATTTCCTCTCCATCCAGGCCTCGATCTTCACCGTGGCCTTGTCTCCGCGGAACACGCCGAGGATAATGCCCATGCTCTTGTGCTTCTCGGTAGGGAAAGGGCCCAACTGTATGTCGGTCTGTCTGTCCTTGTGCTGCACCGCAGAACCGTCCTCCCTGGCGATGACTATGTCCACGGGAGCATCCGAATCCACCTTCACGTAGAGCATGTGGTTCGGTTTGACTGTCAGTTCGATAGGGTACACATTGCGATAGAATCCGTCCGCCGTGGGATCGAATTCACCCACGACCAGAGTCTCCGGACCAAAAACCTGTGTCCTCTTTTCGAAAATAGACATGACGATCGTTACGGAATCGCCTATCCGAGATATAGTACTTAGTCGACGAAATCGGGGTCGTCCTTCAGTTCTTCCAGGTCCGTGGAGTAATGCCACATGCGGGGGTAGTGACCCTCATCCATGAATACGCGCTCGGTATCGACCGCTTTACCCTGGGATGTCGCCATGATCTTCGAGGTCGACATTGCCATCCTGCCGATTGCTATGAGCTCTCCCCTGGCAGTCATCATCGCCACGAGAGCGTTCTTGCGGATATCCTCGTCAAGCATATGGATTCCCGAGATGTTGAGGTCTGCGCCGTGGCAGATGGCATCCACCGCTGTGGCCTTCACCACGATCTTGGGCAACGGCTCGACCAGCACCTCCATGGGTAGGATCATGCTCCTCAGCCAATCCTCGCGCCCGTACTGCTGCCAGAACACATAGGCGTCCTTGATGTCATGCAATGTGGCGGAACGCTCCTCTGTCATCCTGCCGGAGCGTGAACGCCTGAGCTCGACCATATTGGCTCCGCAGCCCAAGACATCGCCTATATCGACACAGAGGGTCCTGGCATACGTACCTGCATCGCATTCCATCCTGAATAGGACGTCGCGTCCCCTGATATCCAGGATCTCCAGCGCCTTGATCGTCCTGATCCTGAGCTGGCGCTTGATGGACGATCTTACCGGAGGGAGCTGATATATCTTGCCGACGAACTCTGCCATGACGGCCCTTATCCTTTTCTCGGGACGGTCGCCGTGCAGCCTCATCAGACATATGTATTCCTTGTCCGAAGAGAGAACTATGTCGGTCAGACGGGTGGCCTTTCCCAAGGTTACCGGAAGGACTCCGCTGACGTATGGATCTAGGGTTCCCCCGTGGCCTACCTTATCGGCCTTCAGGGCATCCCTTACCCAGGCCGTCGCCTGATGGGATGTCGGTCCGGAAGGCTTGTCCAGAATTATGACCCCTCCCTTCAACAGTTCTCCTACGGAACGGTCGGAGGGTCTCTTTCCCCACTTGTCAGGGATTGCGTTGGGATCTTTGACGATCATTCGGATCCCTTCACAGCCTTCAATATAGTATCGACGACCTGGTCAGGGTCCAGATTGTCGGTGTTGATCACCAAGTCGTAGACGCTGAGGTCCTCGATGTCAATGTCGTAGTACATCTTGTACCTCTTCGCCTCGGACCTCTGCCTGTCCACGGTCTTGGCGCAGGCCTCCTCGACGGTCTCCCCTTCGCGGACACCTATGCGGGACATGCGGACCTCGGGACTGGCATCGATATATATCTTGAACGCGGGGATGTTGTTCCTGGCGCACATATAGGCTGAGAGTCTTGATTCCAAGATGATGTCCTCCTTGGATCTGGCGATCTCCAGAATCCTGGAGTCGATCATCTTGTCGATAGAAGGGTCCTTCTCGGCGATGGCGCCGAGTTCACCCAATGAAAGGTTTTGTTCTGCAGCAAGCTCACGGAATATCTTCCCGAACACTACGGCCTCAAGACCGAGTGTCTCTGAAAGCTTGCTGCAGGCGGTCGTCTTCCCGGAACCGGGAGGACCGCTTATGGTTATTCTCATTCGATCTCCGCTCTCTTGACTACATAGTCAAGTTTTCTCAGCTCTTTCTTGAGCAGATAGAACCTGATGATCTTGTTCTCAACTTGTCCGATGGGCAATGTAATCATCATGTAGATAATCAGCCAGTTCGGCATTCCAAGGAAGGCTGCGTCGTTGAGGTTGACGCCTCCGCACCAAGGCAGGTCGATGATGGGCATATCGGTCGGGGAGAAGTACTTCCCAGGGTCGTCTACTGTCCCTGTGTTGACGAAATACCAGACCCAGGCGATGATGGGGATGAAGATGACCATCGTGATCGGCATGACCTTCATCATGTCGGTACTCTGCTTCATCGATTTCTCCATCATCTGCGGCTGCATGTCCTGGAGCTTCTTCATCTTGAAGAGGTTGTTCTCGATCCTGGCCTGACGGAACTCCTTGTTGAAATCGCTCTGAATCTGCTGATTCCTCGCCATCTCTAACGGATCTTGCATCATGCTCCTGATGAGGGTTGTTATCAGGATCGCAATCGTACAAACGATTGCGATCGAGATAATTGGATAGTCCTTGAAGGCGACGAACTGGAACACCGTGTCCAAGGCCCCGCCGATTTGTAGCCTGAACTGAATGGTGAGCATGGACACTGCCATGACCACCAGCATCAGTACCATCATTCTGGTCATCTGGCCGTTGTTTCCGGCCGGAAGGGCTTGCATGTTCTCAGGACTGCCTGGATTCGGCATTCGTTCACTCTCCACCGAAGAATCCCCTCATCATGGGGTTCATCTCCATCATCTGCTCGCGGCCCATAGCCTCGTAGAAGTGGATGATGATACCGACGGTAAGCAGAACTCCTGTTCCGCTTGCATTACCTGTAGTACCTACCATATCTGCGAAGGCTGCCAAAGATCCGACGATGGCTCCCGACATGATCGTGATCGTGGGGATATACCTCTCAAGAACACGCTTCAGTACACGGGGGTCTCTACGGAAACCGGGCATCTGCATTCCGCTCCTCTGAATCTGCTTTGCCACTGCCTCGGGACCGAGGTTGGTGGTCTCAACCCAGAACTTTGCGAACAGGATCGAACCCATGACCATGACCGTGAAGTAGATCGCGACGTGCGCGATGTGCTGCAAAGGTCCGTGGATTCCGTCGCCGTATGTCGCCGGATTCAATATGGGCATCAGCCAGCTGGAGACTCCTGTGGGTGCCGATAGGTACCACGCCAGACCTCCTGCAGCTGTAGTCGATCCTTCCGTGAAGTATCCGATGGCCGAGTTGTGTCCGATCAGCGGGATTCCGCTGAGCATAGAGTTGGTGTACAGCAACAGGGCCACCATGCTCACGATAGCGAGCAGAGCGGACATCAGGATGACAGGGATGTTGCTTGCATAGAGCAGCTTGATCGGATAACGTCCGCGTGCACCTCTCGCGTTGCCGTGCGATAACGGCAGCTCGATACGTGTGGACTCCAGATACGCCACGATGAAGAATATCACCAGTGTTCCGATCAGCGCGATGGCCGGATTCGGACTGCCTAGGAATAACGACTCGTAACCGTATGAGGACATCTCAGCGGGCGACAGCGTGAACGCGTAGTAGATTGCCCTGGGTATGGTTCCTCCGGGAACGTCCATTGTTCCCATGTTGACCATCTCCCAGTTGAACGTACCTGTGAACAACTGTTGGGCCACTCCTGCGGCGATGAACAAGGAGATACCGCTTCCGATACCCCACTTGGACACCACCTCATCCATCATGAAGATTATGTAGGATCCCACGAAGAGCTGCAATACCAGCAGCATCCTTCCGCCTGCCCCGCCGATAGCGGCCGTGAGGCCGTCCGAAGGGGAGAGGTATCCCGCGACCTGCGGGATGGCCTCGAAGACGATCATGATGATGACGAGGAGCTTGAGTACCGACTGGTAACAAGCCTTGTCGTCACGCTTCGTAAGATCCAGTTTGATGATTTTTGCACCGACGAACAGCTGCATTATGATCGAAGCTGTAACAATCGGTCCGATACCGAGTTGCAGTAGCGATCCGGAAGCTCCTGCCATGATAGTCCTGTACTGAGCGAACATGTCGAGCATCGTCGACCTGTCCAGGCCGTATAGATATACGTTCGTCATGATGAAGTACAATATCAATACGACAGCGACCCACATCATCTTGGTCCTGAAGTGCACGTGGCCTTCGGGCCTCTTGACGGAGGGCAGCCTGTCAGACAAGGGCTTGATCTTGTACAGCAGACTCTGTGTTTCTTCCATCTCTTCTACCTTCCCGATATCTTCACTCGGCGATCGATCCGCCAGCTGCTTCGATCTTCTCACGGGCCTTCTCGGATACGGAGTCGACTGTCACGTTGACAGCGAAGTCGATGTTTCCGTTTCCAAGGAGCTTGTCGATTCCAGCATCTGTGAGGTTGAGCTTGTATGCATCGCCCTCCTTTGCTGCGAATCCCATCGTGACAAAGGTCTCGATCTTCTCGGACAGCTCGCCGACATTGATTGTGCGGTTTGCTTCAACAGTGCACTGAGGTCTCTTGAAACCGTGGCGACCGAAGTAGTTCCTGTCCTCTTTCAGCATTCCGATTTTACCGGTCTTGCCGTATCCGGCCATACCGTGTCCACCGATGATACCTGCTCCACGTCCGGATTTCTTTCCGCGTCCGTGGGTCCTGTATCCTCTGAATTTCTTGGTTCTGCTTGGCATATCTCACACCTCAGATCATCCTGTTGACGAGGTCGTTGATCTTGGCTCCCCTGTATCCGAGTGCACCGCCGTTCTGGAACGAGCGCTTGTTGCCCTCGTATCCCTTAACGGGAGGGTGAAGGCGGAATATGGGCTTTACGCCTACAACGTCCTTCATCTTGTAGTTGTTCTCGATGATGGCCTTGGCCATATCGTCGACTGTCGCGAACTCCGAGTTCTCCTTGAGGTAGGCATCGTCCAGGGCCTTGTCTCCGACGACCTTTCCGCGTGCGCGGATAAGTGCGGCGAGTGTGGCCTCGTCGATCTCTCCCCATGTGCAGTAGTCCTTGACTACCTGGAGCATTCCCTTTGTGGAGGGGTTCTCGGGGATGACGGCGCAGTTGTTGACCTTGTTCAGGCCGAGGAGTCCCATGGTGTACTCGATGTTGTAGTTGACATCGGGCTGTCCACGTACACGGATAACGCAGTATGTCATCTTCACTCCTCCTGTCCGTCGACCTCGGTCTCTGCGAATTTGATTCCGGTGGGGCCGGTGACGATGTTCAGGTTCTTGACCTGGTCGTCGGTGACCCTCATACGGGATGTCATCTTCAGAGCCTCGAATGTTGCCATCGCATAGTTAACCTTGGTCTTGGTGTTTCCCCTGGCGAATCCCCATGCATCCTGGACGCCTGCGAGGGTCAGCAGTGACTTCGCAACGTCTCCGACCGCAAGGGTCACTCCGCGGGGTGCGGGCTTGAGGGTGACGGTAACGGATCCGGTGGATCCCTTGACCTCGAAAGGCAGGCTGTGGGGGTTTCCACAACCGCACTGCCAGGAACCGCAGCCCCTCTTGATCTCGATTATGTTCAGTTTCGCGTTGTCGATAGCCTTCTTGATGGAAGGTCCGACCTCTTTTCCCTTTGCCCTTCCGTATCCGATGAATCCGTCGCCGTTTCCAACGATGCAGGTCACGGCGAACCTGACCCTCCTTCCGGAGTCAGTCATCCTCTGGACCATGTTAAGGTCGATGACCTCGTCCTGAAGGTCGGGGAGCAGGATGTCCACGATCTCGGGCTCACGGAGAGGCAATTTGGTCGCCAGGGCGTCGCTCATTGTTGTGATCTCGCCGTTGAGGACCATCTGTCCGAGTCTTGTTTTAGGAACCCAGTCAGCCATTTTAATCAGCCTCCATCTTCTGTTTTATGCTGTCGATTGCAGCTTCGATCGAATCATCGATGTGCTTTCCCTTGAGCCTGTCCTCATCGGGGAGGACGTCATCGCTGTGGGGGACCTCGAGACCGGCGTCAGTCATTCCGGCGACTGTGGCGAAGAGGACTCCGCCGTGCTGGACGTGCTGCATTCCGATGTCGAGTACAGCGTACTCGATGCCTTCTTTCACTGCTCTCTTACCTGCAAGGTATCCGACAAGGTAAGCTGCGGGAATCGATGAGCAGGAGTACTCCCAGCCCATTGCCTTCAGCTCCTTGGTGCTTGCTGTAGTGATGATCTTGTCACCCTCCATCGCGAAATCCGCGAACTGGATTGTGATGTTCCTGCTGGACCTCCTGACGACGGCCCTTGTCTCTCTCGCTGTGAGGAGCTTCTTACGGGTGTAGTAGTCGGTACGGAGTTCCCTTCTTCTGCGGAACGCTACTTTGTATCTAGGTCCTGTTGCCATCAGATCTCCTCCTTGAGGTGTCCAGCAGCGGTCATGTGCTGCTTAAGGTGTCTGCGGGACTTGAACATACCTCCCTTGGCCTTCCTGTAGTAAAGCCTGTAGATGGAGGGTGTGATCTTGCCGTCGGCCCTGAGGGTCTTCAGCTCGTCACGGATGGGCCTGATTGTAGCCATCCAGCGCTCCTTGTCGCGGACACGGGCATTCGCCGTTCCCTTCCTGGATCCGGGTCCCTTCCTCTTTCCGCTGGCCTTCTGTCCCTGCACGTATCTTATCCTTCCCTTCGAGGTTCCGTTCTTGGGCTTCGCCTTGATGAGACCGGAATCGATGGCTGTGCGGATGTCGGCACGGGTGATGCATGCCTCAACGTCCTCGATCTTCTCGGGGTTGAACCATACTCTGTTCTCACCGCATTTCAGGACCTGTGCGGCCATTCTTCTCTGGTTCTTCAGATCTGACATGTTCACACCATCCTGTTGAGGATCCTGATACCGAGCTCGTCGGCCCTGTCCTCGATTGCCATTCTCTTCTTCGTTCCGACGGTTCCGCCGATACGCACTGCCTGCTTCTTGGGGTCGATGTTCTCGAGTCCCTCGACGTTGTAGACGAGCACCTCCTCGAATCCGGTCGGGTGGAGTCCCCTGACGGATGCGGGTCCGCGGAATCCGATGTCCACGATGGGTCCGCGCCTCTTGAGTCTCCTCTTCATCTTGGAGTGGATTCCCTTGGGCTTCCTCCATGTGGAGTCCTTGAACTTTGCGTATCTGAACCACTCCTGCCTCTTGAATGCGGGCCTCCTTCCGGAGATGATTGCCCTCTTCGCGAGCGCGTCAGCGGTCTCGGGGTCGATGTCGGCCTTCTTCTTGACGACGTACTCGGAGCTGTCTGCCTCTACGACGACAACCTCCTCATTGTCCTTCTTCGCTTCCTTCTTGGCCTCTTTCTTGGCGGGTGCGGCTTCCTTTGCGGGTGCCTCTCCCTCGAATGCGGCCTTCCAGTTCGCGACTGTCTTGGGTCCGACACCGGACAGGGTCTTGACGACCTCCTTGACCTTTGCATCATCATTGACGGCATCCTTGAGCTCGTCGATGGTGTTGATACCGATGGACTTGAGCTCCTCGATGTTTCCGTCTGTCAATCCGCGAAGGTCTTTGAAATCTTTCACGGTCATTGTCTCACCTTGTGTGATTTACCGACGATATAGATACCGTCCTCGAACACCCTCTTATCGAAGCCACCCCTCTGGGTTGCCTTCTCGAGGTTGGCTGCGGTCTGTCCGCAGGCCTCGATGTCGATTCCCTCTACTGTGACATCCTGTCCGGACACCTTGACGGTGCATCCCTTCAGGATGTTCGCGTAGCGAGGTGCGTGTCCTCCCATGTAGTTGTTTATCTCAACGCGGTCGCCTTTAACAGCAACTTTCATCGGGAAGTGAGAGAACACGATCTTCAGGTCATACTTGTAACCCTCTGTGACACCCCTGATCATGTTTCTGATGTGGGCGTGGAAGGTTCCAACCATGGCCTTGTCCTTGACTCTCGGATACTCGCAGCTGACGCTGACTTCTCCTTCTCCGACGGCAATAATTACGTTAGGGTACGCGAAGTTTCTGCTTAATTCTCCCTTTGGTCCTTTGACCTTAACGGTACCTGCGTCGTATGTGACGGATACCCCATCGGGGATAGCGATGGTGCTTTCGATTTTCCCTGCTATTGTCATCTTTATTCCTCAGTACACATAGGCTAAGAGTTTTCCGCCGATTCCGAGCTCTTTGGCGCGCTCCTGGGTAATGACTCCCGCGGTGGTCGTCATGATCAGGAGTCCGAAGTCCTGGGCGGGCAAGAACCTTGCCTCGACCTTCTCGACATCGGTGACCTTGACGGAGTACCTGGGTTTGATCACACCACAGTCGTTGATTGCTCCATCGAGCATGACGTGGAATTTGCCTGCCTTTCCATCCTCGACGTACTCGAACTGGCTGATGTAACCGTAGTCCTGCATGACCTTCAGCACGCGGCCGATGAGCTTGCTGGACGGCTCGATTGTACAGTCTGCCTTTCCGTTGAGGGATGCGTTCTTTATGACGCACATTGCGTCGTTAAGTGGATCGCTCTGCATTTCTGACACCTCACGAATACTTCTTGAAACCAAGCTCTGGGGCCATGTCCCTGAAGCACTGGCGGCACAGATGCATTCCGTATCTTCTGATGATTCCTCTGCGGCGTCCGCAGCGGGTGCATCCAATGGTTCTTCCGAACTGTTTCTTTGGTTTCTGTGTGTTTACTTTCACTGGACCACCTCGATCTGGAAGTTGTCTTTCATATACTGGATGGCCTCGTCGCGGTCGACACGGTGGGACTTGGGGACCCTCCTCTTGAGAAGGGCTCTCTGTGTGATCCTGTTCCCGGGTCTCCTGAGGACGACGCTGATATCCATTCCGAAGATTCCGATCTCGGGGTCGTATTTCATTCCCTCGAAGTCGGTGTAGTCGGAGATTCCGAAGGACATGTTGCCCTCCTTGTCGAACGAGTACTCGGGGACGCGCATCTCCCTGATGGAGAGTGCCTGCTTGACGAACTCGATGGCCTCCTCTCCCCTGAGGGTGACCTTGCATCCGAGGGGCATTCCCTCACGGATTCCGAGGTCCCTGTTGACTGTCCTGGAGAGTGTCTCTACGGGCTTCTGCTTGGTCACCATCTCGAGGACCTTCTCTGCCTTTGCGAGCCTCTCTCCTGCCTCTCCGACACCGATGTTGACGACTACCTTCTCCACACGGAGATCTCTCATCGTGCTCATTCGGATGCCTCCGGCAATGTGATCGCGGACTTGTCAGCTCCGATGATGAAGCAGTTGTCCACGATTGTCTCTGTTCCGTCGGAGAACACGACGACGTTGGGTGCGGATCCGCGGATGACCTGGACCTCTTTGACGGCCTTGATCTTTCCGGACTGTGCTCCCTCTTTGATCAATACGGTGCTTCCGGCAGCGAAGTGGTAGCAATCGAGGATGTTCTGTCCCTCGTATGCGACCTTAAGGCTGTCTCCGCACTTGTAGTCGTTCTTATCCAACAGGATGTTCCTTCCACCGCTGAGGTTCAACTGGAACTTTCCGCCCTTGACGATGGTCTTGTCCATGATCTTGTACAGTCCCCAGGCTGCCTCGTCCTTGCTGATGGGGACGAGTGTCAGCTTTCCCTTGTTTGTGATGAACATACGGTAGTACAGGTCCATCTTGGGGATCGAGACTGCATCCATGAATCCGACCGGTGCCTTGGGGTCCTTGACGGCTTTGCCGTTGACGAACATCTCGCGGTTTCCGATGATTCTCTTAGCTTCTCTGGCGGTGTCACATGCTTCGACCATGTCCCTGAGTACGGTCACTGCTGCCATGGAGTCCTCGATGGAGTGTGCTCCGGCGTTCTGCTTCGTGATGAAGATGCTGACCTTCCTCTTCAGGGGCCATGACCTGGGCGCTGCCAATCTCTTCATGTGGTCGCTCATTCTTTAGCCTCCTTCTTCGACAGTGAGTCCATCCTCCAGGCATCCTCTGTGTTCAGCTTTGTGATCACAAGGTTGGATGCGTGGATGGGGCGCTCGGTCTCTGTTCCGTCTGCCTGCTTGATCGTGATGCCCTCGATTGAGACGCGTCCGGTCTTGGTGTAGACGTTGACGACCTTGCCCTCGATGTTCCTGATGTCCTCGTTACCGCGGACGACGACGACGGTGTCTCCCTTGCATACCCTTGCGGCGCGCTTGCCATACTGCTGGCGGAGCTCGTCGCTGAGATGTGCTGAGAGCATCTTCCTCTTGACGTGTGCGGTAGCGTTTGCCTGTGCCTTTCTCTGTATCCTTGCTTTGCTGCTTACCATGCTTCACACCTCAGATGATTGTGCTGGCGGTAGCGGATACACGAGGCCACCTCTCGGCTGCCTCCCTTGCTACAGGGCCTTTGATGTCTGTTCCCTTGACCTCTCCGGTGTCGGTGGTGATAACCGCCGCGTTGTCCTCGAAGAAGACCATGGTTCCATCGGGTCTCCTCATGGGGCGCCTCTGACGGACGATGACCGCGAATACGATCTGTCTCCTCATTGCGGGCGTTCCTTTCTTGACCGATGCGATTACGAGGTCTCCGACTCCTGCGGAGGGGACCCTTCTTGCGGTTCCGTGGTAACCGGGGACCGTGATGATCTCGATTACCTTGGCTCCAGTGTTGTCGATGACATCGAGCTGGGATCCGTTCTGAAGTCCTCTTGTCTGATTTCCGGCAATTCCCTTCATTTGAATCACTCCTTCTTCTCGATGACTGCGAAAGTTACGGTCTTCGCCAGGGGCCTGCATTCCGCGATGGTGACCCTGTCGCCTACTTTGAGCCCGAGGCAGGGTGCGGCGTGTGCGACGTACCTGCTGGACTTCTTCTCGTATCTCTCGTACTTGTGCATGTATCTCATGTAGTTGCGCTCTACGACGACGGTCTTGTTCATCCTGACTGTCGCAACCACTCCATCGATCGTCTGTCCCCTGACACCGAGTGTCCCGTGGAAGGGGCAGTTGGGGTCATTGCACTCCGAAGTTGGAGGGACGACGTCGATTCCGATGTCCTTGATTTTTGCTGTCATTTCTATTCACCTAACCTTTTTGATTCTGTCCTCTGGTCGGTAAACTATCTTTGATCCGATGATGTCGATGGTTCTGCCTTCATATGTGAACCTGAATTCATTGCCTGGCTTGGGTACCATTCTCTCAGTTCCGGCCGAATCGATGGTAAACGTGTTCTTGGTCTCGTCGACCACCTTACCGGATATACCCGAGTATGGTGAAGACAGCACTTCCACGTCCAATCCAATGAACTCAGTTCTCATGAAGATATTATCTCTCATCTTACCTCTGTGCGGAATCCCATTTCCTCCAGGACGGCCTTGACTCTTTTCTTGTGGTCTCCCTGGAGTTCGATGCGGCCGTCTTTGTATGTTCCGCCGGCGGCGCATTTGTTCTTCAGCTGTTTCGCGAGGTCCACGATGTCGATGTCATTCTCATCGATCCCGTCGATGACTGTGACCATCTTACCGTACCTGCGGCTGTCGACTGAGATCCTTACGGTCTGCTGCTCGCGTGCGATCTCCTCGCACATGCAGAGTTCCTTAGGCAATCCACATACTGGGCAAATCTCAGCCATCAGATCTTTTCCTCCTCCTTCTGGACGGTCAGGATGCGAGCGATGTTGAGCCTCAGGGCCTTGATGGATCCGGGACTCGAGGGTGCGCCACCGGTTGCGGAGACTCCCCTCTCGTGCATCAGTTCGTCGCGGAGCTCCTTCAATTTCTGATTGCGCTCCTCGACGGACATGTTCCTGATGTCTGCTGTTTTCAAAGCGGCCATGATCACTGCACCTCCTCGGTTGCCTCGATCTCGGCCTCGACGGGTGCCTCCGCCTTAGGTACGGCGAAGAGGTCGGGAAGGACCGCGGCCGCCTCTGTCTTGTTCAAGACATTGATGTCCGCGGGCATCTTCGCGTCCTTTACCATGATCTCGACGGTGACTCCGATGACTCCCATCTTGAGCTTGGCGATTGCGTAGCCGTGCTCGATGAACTGGGCCTTGGTGTCTCCGCAGAACTTGATGTTACCCTCTTTGAACTTCTCTGTTCTGTGCCTCTGTCCGGAAAGCTTTCCTGCCACGATGATGTAGCATCCGCGTGCTCCGGCGTCCATGATCCTGCGGACCGTGGAGTGTCCGGCTCTGCGGAAGTGCCATCCCCTCTCAAGGGAGAAGGCCAGCTTCTCGGCCATGATCTGTGCGTTGAGGCTTGCGTTCTCGACTTCCTGAACCTCGATCTGGGGGTTCTCGAAGCCGAATTGCTCCTCGATTACCTGGGTCAGATTCTTGATTGTCTGACCGCGCCTTCCGATGACGAGTCCGGGCCTCTCTGTCGTGAGGATGACACGGGTTCCCATGGGTGTCCTCTGGACGTCGAGTCCTCCGAATCCTGCACGGCTGACCTCTTTCATGAGGTACTCCTTGAGGAGAACCCTGCGGACGTACTCGGCAACGATCTTTCTCTCTGCTGCCATTTCACTCAACCTCCTGGATGATGACTTCTACGTTGACCGTGTCCTGGTTCCACTCGGTCGCGCGTCCGTGTGCCCTGGGCATGTGTCCGGGGATGACGCGGCCTCTGGAAACAGAGATGGTCGCGATAGCCATGTTGGAAACGTCCAATCCCTTGTACTCGGCGTTCATCGCAGCACTGTCGATGACCGAGAGGATTGCCTTCGCCGCCTTCACGGGGTATCTTCCGGGTCCGACTCCTGCCTTATGAGATACTCTCTTATTGTATCTCTTAAGGGGAACGGGCCTCTTCTTTTCGATCACTTCCTCGAGAGCCTTCTGTGCGGTCTCGACCTTCATTCCGCGTACCATGCCGGCGACCTCGCGGGCGAACTTGGGGGAGACGGGCATCTCCTTTCCGAGGGCCTTTGCGGTCGTGTCGGGGTCAGCTACTGCAGTGTATCCTGAATTAACCATATCTGACACCTCACTTCAACGGCATGAACTTGGATGATCTGGTAGCACCGACTCCGGGTCCGGAGTGCACTGGAGGCTTCCTTGTCTGGACGAACTCTCCAATGAAGCAGCCGATCATCTCGGGCTTGATCTCTACGTCTTTGAACTCGCGACCGTTGTATACACTGACGGTCTTCCCAACGAATTGGGGTATGATGGGCAAGTCCCTGCGGTGGGTCCTGACGGGCTCCGTCGCATCCTTCAGCTTGTCGAACAGGAGCTGCTGCTCGTAGTTCAGACCGCGGAGGTATGTCCTCCTTGACCTTGAAGGCATGAGTCCGAGAACTTCCTCGAAAGGCATGGCAAGGAGCTCCTCCATTGTGAATCCACGGTACAGGAATTCCTTCTTCCTGCGTGCCTGGATTGCCGACGCCTTCTTCCTGGACTTCCTCCTCGAGGCTTTTGCCGATCCTGCAATAATTTTCTTTGCCATTGCAATCACTTCCTTGATTTCTTCTTAGGAGGCAGGAATCCTACCTTCTGACCAGGCGATGCTGTTCTCTTCTGACAGTTGGGTCCTCCGACGTGGGCGTGACTTCCTCCTCCGTGGGGGTGGTCGACGGGGTTCATTGCGACTCCCTTCGTCTTGAAGGGTGCCTTTGACCTCGACCTGAGTGTCAGAACGTTCTTACCTGCTTTCGCAAGGGGCTTGTCTCCCCTTCCGCCTCCAGCGATGACGCCGATTGCGGCGCGGCAGCTGGGGCTGAACTCTTTGATTACTCCTGAGGGCATGAGGATCATGACCTTGTCTCCCCTGGAGACGACGGTTCCGGAGGATCCGGCGGTCTTCACGAACTTTCCTCCGTCGCCGGGCCTTGCCTCGACGTTGTGCACGGGGGTTCCCTCGGGGATGTTCGCGAGCATCATTATGTTTCCGACGGCTACGTTGTTTCCGCCGATGACGATGGTCTGTCCGACCTTCGTTCCCTCGACAGCTAACTGGTAGTCTGTCTTTCCGTTCACATCGAGCACTGCGAGAGGGCATGTCCTTCCGGGTGCCTGGATCAGGTCCTTGATGATTGCGGTTCCCTCGTTGAACGCGGGGAGCCTGACATCGTCAACATGCCTGTGGCTGGGTGAGCGGTACAAAGAGGTTCCGCGACCCCTTCTCATTGGTATCAATCTTTTTCCCATATTCACTCACCTTCAGAATACTCCGACTCTCATGCCTACATCCTCTGCGGAGTATCCGTCCGCGAGCTTGATGATGGCGTGCTTTCCGTCCTTCTGGATCCTTGTCCAGACTTTCTCTACCTTAACCTCGAAGCGCTCCTCGAAGACGGTCTTGATGGTCTGCTTGTCAGCATGCCTGTTGACAATGAACTCGATCTTGTTTCCGTCCTTGAAGTCCTGCGTGGGGGTTCCGGATGTGTGGTTCATCGACTTCTCAGTGACGAACGGCCTAATGAGAACATCACTCTGCTTCATTGTGTCCAACCTCCGATTGCGTCGATGGCTGCCTTGGTGTAGACTGTGAGCCTGCCTGCGTCTCCTCCGGGAGCGAGAATGCTCGTGTTGAGGGTCTTGATCTCCTCGACTGAAACTCCGGGGAGGTTGGCTGCGCTCTTGAAGATAGGTGCGTTCCTCTCATCGTCTGCGACGACGATCAGTACGGAGACGGGGGTGCGGTACTTTCTGTTCCTCATTGTTCCCCTTCCTGCACGGATCTTGCGTCCTTCCTTTGCACGGTCCAGGTCGTAGTCGATTCCGATCTTCTCGAAGAGCTCGATGACTGCTGCGGTCTCCTTGACATCGTTGAGGGCGTCCTCTACGACGATGGGGAACGATACCTTGTCGTCGAACTTGTGACCACGTGCCTTGACGCAGTCCGCACAGCCTGTTGCTGCGAGCGCGGATGCGCGTGCGATCTTCGCTTCTTTCTTGTTGACCTTCTGAGCCCAGATCCTCTCGGGGCGTGGCGGGTGCGCTCTCCTACCCGAGACGTTGTTGGGCGATTCTCCGGCCTTTCCGAGCCCGTGGATCCTCTGGTTACGTGCGGATCCGGTTCCCTTTCCGCGGAAGCTGACTGCGTGCCTCATTCCAGACCTTGCACCGGGTCCGTAGGGCTGCCTTCCGTTGGCTGCTGCCGCGAGAACTGCCTTCTTGATGATGTCAGGCCTGTAGGGGGTAGCGAACGCTTCAGGGACCTCGACGGTTCCAGCGACTCCACCGTTTACTGCATAAACATTTGTGGTTGCCATTTACTCATGCCCCCTGCTTCGATTCGACAGAGACGTAAGTGACGTCGACTGCCTCTACATCTGCCTTCTTGGGAAGCCTTGTAGCATCTCTGAATCTGATGAGTCTCTTGGTGGGTCCGGGTACTGAGCCGTGGACGAGGACGTATGTGTTCCTGACCTCTCCGTAGTTGATGAATCCACCCTTGGGGGTGATCTCGGCTCCATCCGTTCCGACCTTGACGATCTTCTTGTTGAACTCGGTCCTCTGGTGGTATCCCATCTGTCCGGATCCGGGAACTGTCGATCTGACGTATCCGGGTCTCTTGGGACCAAGGTTACCGATTCCGCGGCGGTGCTTGCTGTTCCTGTGCGACAGGAGCTTGACTCCCCACCTCTTGGTAACTCCCTGGAATCCCTTTCCCTTGGTCACTGCGATGACATCTGTCAGTGATCCCTCGGGGGAGAAGTCGGTGAAGTTGACCTCGGTACCGAGTATCTGCTTTGCGTATGCAACCCTCTCTTCGATGGTTCCTCCGCCGATCCTGAGCTCCATGAGGTCGGGTACCTTCTTGGGTACACCGGAAACGACCTTGGGCTGGGTGTATGCGAGGACACGGACATCTTCGATGTCGAGTCCATCGTACCTAGCGAAGGATGCTTCGTCATGGTTTTTGGGTACGTTGAGGCGCTTGTCGAGGAGCGGGTCGAGGTCCTTTGCCCAGACCTCTCCTGCTGTCTTCAGTCCGACGATGCTGCACTCGTAGAATCTGACTGCCGCGATCTTCATCGGGGGAACCTCGACGACGGTCACGGGCACCTGCATCTCCATTCCAGATGTGGTGCTCTTTGCACGCTTGTCAACGATGAAAGCGTGTGTCATTCCTGCCTTGTAACCGGCAAAGCCCTGGATTTTAGGGGCTCCGCTGATCTCGGGCCACGAGTCAAGCCTCGGTGTCTGAGACTGAGCTCTCTTCCTAGGGCCGAATGCCCTAGATCCTTTCTGTGGACGTCTTCTTTGTGGCATATTTTCACATACCTGCGAGGGTCTCTTCGCTAACCTCGCGATTTATCAGACGAACGTCTTAATGTTCCGACCGTGACGCCATTTTCGCTTCCAAAAGCATGAGCGTATGAAGCGGACGTGGGTTGCAATCGCATTGCCCGGTGCGTCTGGTCGGACACTATTATGTCCAATCCAAAAGTTGGTATAATCAGGTTATATATAAAGTTAGCCCTCGCGTTCTTTAATTATAAGAAGCGAGGGCGTGTTTTCTCAAAGGGTACCTTCTTTGGCCTTCTTCTGTGCCCTTTTCATACGGGCCTTCGCATCGAACCCCGTGGCCTTTTCGGCGAAGATGTTGAGCTTCCTCTTGCTGTCGAGGATGTCATCGTCGGAATGCTTGTCCGCGTCGGGGACGTTCCTCGTGGTGATGTCCATCTTGTCCTTGCTGATGACCGTGACCTCTATGGACTCCATCACTCCGTACGAGGAGACGTATTTGTCGCCATCCTTCTTGACGTTGCCGAAGATGTCTTCCATCATATGTGCCAGTGCATCCCCTTCAATGTTCTTGAACCACCCTTTCTTGATATCGTAATCCATGACGTTTCACATCCTTAGAACTAACTCGTTTTCGAAATCCCTGTCGAGGTCGGCCGGCGATCCGAGAATGGTCTCGGACCTCATATAGGCCTCCCATTTGGGGATGCATTTGCAGGTAACATCAAGGTCCTTGATGTCCTGCGAGTAACAGAATCTCTCGATTGCCTCCAGTGCCCTATGGTCACATTCGCCGCAGTTATGAACCCCTCTCATGGCCCCTCCGCCCGAGGGAGAGGACATCAGACGAGCGTTGACGGTACCGGACAGTTGTCTGAACACCTCGATCAGCGACCATATCCACGGTGACCTGAACTCGCCTCTCTTCCACAGGCGCTCCACGTAGGTCGCCCTCTGCACGTTGAGAGGATTGATGGATATCTCGTTTGAGAAAGGATCGGCGAACCTTGCGGACCTCACCGCATCCTCGATCGCCATCTGCTCGGTCATGAACGGGGGTTTCAGAAGGAGATATGTTCTCACGCCGAGGCCGTTGTCCCTGAGCAATTCCCCGGCTCTGCGGATATCCTCCGGGGTGAATCCTTTGTGGACGGATGTCCTCAGGACCTCGGGATCGGAACTCTCCAGGCCCAAGGCCACGGTGACGTTCTTGGGAAGACTACCCACTACATCGGGGGTGATGAACTCAGGGCGGCTCTCGAACAGGAGACGCTTGCATCCCTTGAAGGCATCGTAGTATGTCTCCCTGACTTCCGGGGGCACCTCATTGTCGTCGAGGAAGCTGCCGGAAGTATACATCTTGACAAAAGGCTCTTCCTTGTAGCGGGCGAGAGCTTGGTCCAGCTGTTTCCTGAGATCGTCGGGGGTCACGTTCATCAGCGATGCTTCCCTGTAGCCGCACATCGTGCAGCCGCCCTGCTTCACCCAACAGCAACCGTTGGTGCGCATGATCATGACCATGGCCTTTACCTTTTCACCGCCGGCCATATCGTCCTCTTTCCAAAGGGCCTCTAGCTCCGACGGGGATCTCTTGTCCTTCATCTGGGTACCTTCTGATGCATATGCGCAGTATGGATATAACCTTTTGTTGGAGTGCCGTCAAGACATGGGAGAGCAATGAATGTTTCGATATGTGCCAGACATTTCAGTTAAAGAATTATACGTGCACCTGCGCCCATCCAATATTTTATATTATATCCTCAGATAACGAGCCTCGGAGAGAAGCCAAATGGCTAAGAAAATCATCGTTATCGGTTCCGGGGCTGCAGGTATGACGGCTGCCTCGACCGCCAGGGCAAAGGACCCTGAGTGCGAGATCACCGTCTTTACAGAAGACGAGGATGTCGCATACTCCCCTTGCGCTATCCCGTGGGGTATCGAGGGGAATAGTGAATGGACCGACATAGTCATGCACACCCCCGACTTCTACGAGAAGGAGCGCGGGATAAAGGTCTGTGCGAAGACGAAGGTCGAGTCCGTGGATGATGCTGCCAAGACCGTCACCGCTGACGGAAAAGCATACGCGTACGACTCGTTGATCATCGCCACCGGAGGGAAAGTGTTCGTGCCTCCCATCGAGGGCGCCGACCTGAAGAATGTCTTCGTTGTGAGGACGGTCAGGGACGGGAAAAATATCAAAGAGGCCCTGAAGGACGCCAAGAACGTCGTCATCGGAGGGGCCGGTGTTATCGGACTCGAGCTTGCGGTATCCTTCAGGAACATGGGGAAGGACGTCACCATCATCGAGATGATGAATCAGGTCATCCCCCGTATCGCCGACAAGGACATGGCAGACAACATCCAGAAGCATCTCGAGGACATGGGAGTCAAGTTCGTTCTGAAAGCACCCATCCAGGCCGTGAACGGTACCGACAAGGTCAGCAGCGTCACGGCTGACGGGAAGGAATATCCCTGCGAGGTCATGATCTTCGCCACGGGAGTCCGTGCCAACCTGGACATCCCCAAGGCTTTGGGATTCGACATCGGACAGCTGGGTGCTGTCATAGTTGCACCCACGCTCCAGCCCTACAAGAGGGGCAGGCTGGTTCCCGACATCTATCTGGCCGGGGACCTCGTCCAGTGCGAATCAGCCATAATGAACGGGGTCACCATGAGCCAACTCGGTTCCACAGCAGTGAAGCAGGGTACCGTGGCAGGCAACAATGCCGTCAGCAAGGAAAAGAAGCTCTTCGGGCCCGTCGCAAGCCCGTGGGTCAGCCTGATAGGCGAAAAGCAGATCGCCGGCACCGGACTGTCCGAGGGACTCGCCTCGTGGTACGGGATCGATGTTGCTGAGGGTAAGGCCGAGGGACTCACCCGTGCAAGGTACTACCCAGGTGGCAAGGAGCTTATCGTCAAGGTGCTCGCCGACAGGACATCCCACAGGATCATCGGTGCCCAGATCATCGCTGGAGAAGAGGCCACTGGGCGCATCAACTGGCTGACGTCCGCTGCCATCAACGGCATCACGGCCGAGGACTTCCTCGTACGCTCCGAGAACGCCTACTGCCCACCGACCTCTATGGTGAAGGATGTCGTCATCTCGGCAGTGGAGGACCTCTGCAGGAACCTCACCAGCTGATACCATGGATTACGCAGAGTACAAAGAGCTCTACAACAGCCTTCGCAGACCGTCGGATATCGAGGCTCACAAGGGAAGATACGACGACAGACTGCTGGACACGCTGTACACCCAGAAGACCAGCAGGGAAGTCAAGAAGAGATTCTACATCGTGAAGCAGAACACACGCCGCATGCTCAAGGAGTGGAACGCCGGGAAGACCATAATGGACCTTTCCAACAAATACAAGTTCCCTCCGATCCTCGTGGCGATGTTCATCTTCCTTGAGGACGGCACATCCAAGAAGGATTTCTGGGCGGCCATCAACGACCCCGATTCGCTCGAGAGCCCGGAGGTCGCCGACGAGATCCGCGAGGCCATCGCCAACGATTGGGTGTACTCTCCCGAGGCCAACATCAGACAGAAGGAGAGGGGAATCTGGGGAGAGGACCTTACCCATCAGTGGCTGGACGGCCAGGGGATCACGTACCGTACGGAGAACGACCTCCGTGACACGGAATTCACCAAGACTCCCGACTGCCTGCTGGACAAGCCAATGATGTACAAAGGGCACAAGATCTGCTGGGTCGAGAGCAAGGCCTCATTCGGGGATAACACCGAATTCAAATACAACTCCAGGAAACAGCTCATACCTTACACAGAACTGTTCGGACCCGGACTCGTCGTCTATTGGGTAGGATGTCTGGACGATCTCGAGTGTCCCAAGGACGTATATGTCTCGGACATCTCGGTCCTGGATGTAAAACTGGAAGAATGCGAGGAAGGACAGGAGTGATCCTGTCCCTTCCCATATTCAAGAACTCATTCTCTTCTCTTCACGAAGCTCGCCGAGCGTGGCCTCCCTCTCGGCGAATGCGTCGTGCTTGTGGATCGATTCCTCTGAATCGCTGACGACGTCCACGAAGACCTCGTCGGGGAGGTCGGGGAACTTGTTGACGAAGTTGTCCAGCACGCACCTGACCACATCCTCCACGAATCTCGTCTTGGAATGCGCATTGATGATGACCTGTCCCTCGTCGGGCCTCTTGAGGAGCTCGAACGTGGGGGACGAGAACGCATCCTCCACAATATCTATGAGGTCGTCAGCCTCGATGTTCACATCCTCGGGCATGTAGACCGACAGCGAGCAGACGTTCCTCTGATTGTGCGTCATGACAGGCACATCGCTCTTGATGTCCAGCATCTCTGTGACCGTCTGCTGACCACAAGGGCATGCTGTCATTCCAATGACCTCGACCCCGATCATCTTGGTCATCTCGCCATCGCGCTCGATGTGGCCTCCGGCCAGGAGATTATAGAATTCGAACGCATCCTTTCCAAGAGGAGTCTTGGTGGCGCGGAAGTACTCTGCCTCGATTGTGACCTCTCCGATCTGCGCATACTCGTGATGGATCATCAGCTTCTTGCAGATCTCCGATGCGACGTCCTCGATAGCGGCGAACGGCTCCTTGACCGATGCGTCGACGATCTCGTTCAGGACCTCCACGTTCCTGGACATGTGGGAGCCCTTCTGATCTGCGGGCAGGTCCACATAGATGTCGATCGTGCAGTTCAGGATGTGGTTGAGCGTACCATTTATCCCCTTCCTCTGGATGAGGACAGGTTTGTGTACTCCTTTGACTCCTACGCGGCTGAGCTTGTATTCGGCCAGGCCCTTGCCGTACTGAAGGTCGCATTTCAATGTCATTATGACTCCATCTACCAAAACTACTTTAAAACTACGTTTACCTACTATCGTTTTGGTAAGGATTGTCATGTTTTGCGGTGTTGACGAGGCCGGCAGAGGATCAGTCATGGGTTCGCTGGTGGTCGGGGTGGTTTTCGTGGAATCGGACTCCCATCTCAAGGAGATCGGCGTCAGGGACTCCAAGAAGCTGACGCCCCGCGCACGCGAGAGGCTTTACGACGACATCGTGTCCACGGTGGACCACTGGTGCACCGTGATGATGAGTTCGGAGGAGATCGACGAGCAGAGGAAGAGCCTATCTCTGAACGAGATAGAGCTGAACATGTTCGCCGAGGGTGCCAGAAAATGGAAGGCCGAACAGGTGATCGCCGATTGCCCCGATGTGAACGAGGTCTCATTCTCCAATCGTCTCAGCGCTCTTTTGGGTGAAGACGTGGAGGTCATAGCAAAACATAAAGCCGATGACACCTACCCTATAGTATCAGCAGCCTCCATCGTGGCCAAGGTCACAAGGGATCGCATAATGGAAGACATAAGGGCGGAGTTCGGATTGGATGTCGGGAGCGGCTATCCGAGCGACCACTACACCATGGACTTCATCCAGGATTGGATAAGGGACAACGGAAGGGCGCCCCCTCATGTCAGGACATCATGGGAGCCTGTAAGGGAGATGCTGTCTGCAAGAAAGAACACTAGCCTGGATGATTGGTGAGAAAATGACGATGCAACCTCAGATCCAACTGATGATCGACAAGTTCTACAGGAAGATGGAAAAGGACCCTAACATGAGGAAGGAGATCTCGCATCTGTCCAAAACGGTCAACATCGACCTCGGATCCGAAACCTACTCGATGAAGCTGAAGGATGCCGAGATATACGATTTCGTCCCGACCCTCCTCCCGGATGCGGATATGACCATAACCACCACCCCGGAGAACCTTCAGGCCTTGATAGACGGGAACCTGAGACCCATGAGGGCGTTCGTGCTGAAGAAAATACAGATCAAGGGTAAGATCGACGACCTCATGTTCCTGAAGAAATTCTTCTGAGCGGGAATCGGGAAAAAACGTTTTATAATACCCCCTCATAGAGTGCGCCATAGCGAGGTGGGGTAGCCAGGATATCCCGTCGGGCTCATAACCCGGAGATCGGTCGTTCAAATCGACTCCTCGCTACCATCCTTGTTCTCCAAAAGATCGTAAGGAACCTGTGGCTTTCATTAAAATATTTTTATATTTTTATGCATGTGGCAGGCTCAGAGGATTATAATGACATTCTGTGGAAATTGCGGAGCCGATAACCCAGAAGGGAATCGTTTCTGTTTCAATTGCGGGGCCGAGCTATCCGTAGCACCGGAAGAGCCCAAGGCAGGATACTCACCTGTCATGAGCAATGAGATAGAGCGTATCGGTGCCTACGATCCAAATGTTAACTACTACGTGCCGCCACAGGCACATCAGGAGCAGCGCCTGTACCAGCCTCCTTACGAGCAGCAGTACCCGCCACAGCAGCCCCAGTACGGCCAGCAGTATCAGCAGCCTCCGGTCCCCGCACCGCAGCAGCAGATGCCGCCACAGCAGAACTACCATCAGCAGCAGTACCCGCAACAGCCACAATACCAGCAGATAGCTCAGTACCAGCATAGCCAGTATGCGGCCATGGGATACCCCCAGCAGCAGTATGGCAAATCCAAAGAACCGGTCTACCTGTACGGGGCCCCCAACAACTCCAAGGGAGCCCGCTACGCTGGAATGGTGCTCCCTATCGTGGGTCTCATCCTGGTGCTGGTAGCCATGTTCGTCATCCCCACAGGAAAGAACGCAGCGGACAGCACACTGTTCAGCCTCGGTACATCCGATGTCGGGTTGCCCATTCTCATATTCGTCATCATGTCGATCGCCATGGGCGTAGTCAGTGTGATAACCCCCATATTCTCTGTCGTCTCTGGAGTGTGTGTCATCGCGACAGCCGCCATAGTTCATCTCAAGGTTGTCCCGCAGCTGCCTGCAACAATGGATGTCAACACCTTCATCATGTTCATCGGAATAGCGGTCGGAGTAATGATAATAGGCATACTTGCCACTGTCATGATGAATAAGTATGTAAGATCGAACGTGCGCAACGTCACCATGTTCCAGTGTTGCATCATGTCCTGGAAGGGAGTCCGCGTTCCCGAAGGAGCTCAGATTATGCCTCCGGCAGCTCCTCAGCAGCCGCCTATGCAGCAGATGCCCCCACAGCAACCCCAGTACGGGCAGCCTCAATACGGCCAGCCACAGTATCAGCAACCGCCTATGCAGCAGATGCCCCCACAGCAGCCTCCCAGGCCACCATACCAATACTGATTGTACTACAAACCTCTTCCAAACCATTTCCTTCTATGATCGATTCCGGCGAATCAGAAGTCTATAAATAATTATATTGTATTCAATATAATTGTACTCAATTAAAGTGGTAAAATGGGAATTTACGATTATACTGTAAAGGATGCGAAGGGTAATGACGTGAGCCTCTCGGAATACCAAGGAAAGGTCATGCTGATCGTGAACACCGCGACCGGTTGCGGATTCACACCACAGTATGAGGGACTCCAGAAGCTTTACGATACATACCAGAAGGACGGGTTCGAGATCCTTGACTTCCCATGCAACCAATTCGGCCACCAGGCACCCGTTACCGATGAGGAGATAGTCGAGTTCTGCCAGATGAAATACAACACCACATTCCGCCAGTTCTTGAAGATCGATGTGAACGGAGACAACGAATCGCCGCTGTACACCTATCTGAAATCCCAGAAAGGAGGAATACTGGGAAAGAATATCAAATGGAACTTCGCAAAGTTCCTGGTGGACCGCAAAGGCAACGTAGTGGAACGCTACAGCTCCACCGAGACCCCGGAAAAAATCGAAGCTGACATCAAGAAACTGTTGTGATATCATCCCAGATTGCGAATACGACAGCCTCAAACTTGAGAACCAGTTGTGTTTCCCCCTGTACGCATGCGCTAAGGAGGTAGTCAGGCGCTACAGGCCCGTCCTTGATGAATTTGGTATCACCTATACCCAATACATCACCCTGATGGTCCTATGGGAGCATGGATCGTCATCCGTCGGTTACCTGGGAGAAAAACTGTATCTTGATTCGGGAACTCTGACGCCGGTGCTCAAGAGCCTCGAATCCAAAGGATACATCACGCGCCATCGTCTCAAAGGCGATGAGAGGACCGTTCAGATAGAACTCACCGAAGAAGGTAAGGAACTTCGCGAGAGGGCACTGAAGGTCCCCAAGACCATGAAAAGCTGCATCATCTTGGATACGGAGAAGACAAAGAAACTCTACGACCTTCTCTACGAAGTGCTGGCTAGTTTTGAGAAGGAAAACTGACGGACGGGGTCTCCCCCGCCCCTTCATTGATGTTTTTCATAGAAGCGACTTCGCTTCCTCAGCATCGAGCTCGAGGGCTTTGAGCATGTATTGGAGCGCCTTCTTGGCATATGGCGCGCGAGCCTTGGGATCCTCCATGATCTCGCCGTACTGCGCCATGACGTTGTTGAAGTACTCGATGGCGAACTCCGAATAGAGGGAAGATGACAATGACTCGTCGATCTCCGCCGCCTCGCAGTATGCCTTTTCGGCCTCGTCGTATTTCTGTACCGATATGCAGAAAAGACCGTATGCCTGATAGTAGTCAGCACGCTCCGGGTCGAGTTCCATGGCCTTCTTGTAGGCCTCGATGATCTCGTCCACATCCGCCTTGGCCCCGAACATTCCCGATGCGTAGTTTCCGCACTCGGCCTTGTAGAACCAGCACTCGGCGTTCTCAGGATACTCGACAACGAGCTTCTTGAACGACGAATATGCCTTCTTGAAGTCTCCTTCCTCCATCGCCTTCATTCCCGCGGCGAGTTGTTTTTCGGGTGTAGCAGCTGCTGCCATGAAGTGTTCAAATCAAACAGATAATAAATGCCTATCGGAAAATCTGACCGAATTCGTACATAAGATAGTATTAACCGTCGATGAACGATGCTCGACCATGGAAATTTGGGAATCCGTCGCGTCGCTGAGAGAATTCGAGCTCTACAGGATCCGCAAAGGCCCGGTACCCGTATTCGACCAGGCAGCCTACGACCTGTCGTTCAAGAGGTGCTCCGACAACAAATGTGGCCACTACGGCACGAACTGGGGATGCAACCCCGGAGCGAAGATGGATGTCGCCAAGTACTACGAAGGCATCGATTATGTGATCGTGATCAGCCGCGAATTCGATATGGACTACAGGGAGAGCGATCTGATGGATTCAGTATCCGACGAGATGCATCGCGGCATCAGGAAACTCGCCTCGATGCTCAGGGACAACGGCCTCGAATGCGACTGCTTCCTGGATGGTCCCTGCCGCTACTGCGGGGTTTGCTCCTATCCTGAACCGTGCAGATTCCCGGATATGAAGACCCCGTCCCTGTCGACATTGGGGATAAAACTGTCCGACTACTTCGAGGGTATCGGCGAGGAGTTCTCCTTCAAAGAGGGTCTGGTGACCCTGTACGGATTCGTTTTCGTAAAGAAACGCGCGTAATATTTTTTATTAAAAGTCCGATAGACGGCCGAAGGTCTAGTAATGGATGTGAAGACCGTTAGAGACGTGGCCAAATTCGCCCATATAGCCCTCACGGACGAGGAGGCGGAGAGATACAGCAAGGATCTGGGAGACATACTCAGCTATTTCGAGCTCCTGAACGAGGCGCCCGGATGCGAGGAGCGCGGAGTTAACCCCATCAAGGTCGAGGATATCGTCAGAGAGGATGTCCCCAAGGTGGAGTACGATGCCGACGAGCTCCTGAAGGGGATGGACACCTACGACAGATACGTAAGGGGGCCCAGACTGTCATGATGAATGACACCCTCAAGAATCTGAAGGCCATCAATGCCAAATATCAGATGTTCCACAGGATCACAGAGGATTCCGACGCCGGCAATGCCAGGTTCCTGTTCTCCGCTAAGGACAATCTCACATCCAAGGACATGGAGACCTGTGCCGGCTCGAGGATCCTGGAAGGCTACTATCCCGTATTCGATGCCACATGCATCGAGAAGCTCAGGGAGGCCGGAGGGAAGCTGATCGGGAAGGCCAACATGGACGAGTTCGGTTTCGGGACCTTCTCCACCAACTCTGGATTCGAGATCCCCAAGAACCCCTATGCCCTGGACAGGGCCTGCGGAGGCTCATCCGGAGGATCCGCCTGTGCGGCGTCCGTCATTGAGGACCATGTGTCCCTGGGAGTATCCACCGGAGGTTCGATATGCTGTCCCGCATCATTCTGCGGGGTGTACGGCATAGCGCCCACCTACGGTCGCGTATCCAGACACGGGCTCATCGACTACGGCAACTCCCTGGACAAGATCGGGGTCATCTCTCAGAAGGCCACCGACCTGAAGAAGTACATGGAGATCATCGCCGGGAAGGACGAGAGGGACCCCACATCCATGGTCCAACCTGATTTCAGAACGGAATACAGGAAGATGAAGTCCGTCGCCATCCCCAAGGAAGGCATCGAGGGTTTGTCCAAAGAGGTGGAATCGGTGTTCAAGGATGCGGTAGAATCGCTGAAGTCCATGGGCGTAGACGTGGATTACGTCGACATGCCCTCATTGAAGTACGCGATGCCCGCATATTACATACTGGCAACATCCGAGGCCTCGACCAACCTCGCCAGATATGTCGGTATGAGGTACGGTCACCAGGAAGGCGACCACTCGCTCAAGTTCGACGACTACTTCACAGAGGTACGTTCCAAATACTTCGGGGACGAGGCCAAGAGGAGGATACTCCTCGGTACGTACGCACGTATGGCAGGATTCGGAGGAAGGCACTATGCCAAGGCCAGAGAGGTAAGGCAGGTCGTCATCAACGATTACAAGAGGGTGCTGGAGACCCACGATGCCGTCCTCGCACCCACCATGCCGTTCACGGCGCCTAGGTTCGATGACATCTCGAAGATGTCCGCTCTGGATTCATACAAGGCCGATTACCTGACCGTCCCGGCGAACATCGCCGGAACACCCCATCTTTCCGTCCCGTGCGGATACGATTCAGAGGGAATGCCCGTAGGAATGCAGTTCGTGGCGGACCACTGGAACGAGGATGTCCTGTTCTCCATAGCGGAGGACTGGGAGAAGCAGTTTGACCTCAAGAGGCCGGAGGTGTCCGTATGAAGATCGGACTGGAATGCCACGTGCAGCTCCCTACCAAATCCAAGATGTTCTGCTCCTGTCCCACCGAGTACTGCGAGTTTCCGAACACCTACGTATGCCCGACATGTCTCGGAATGCCGGGATCCAGGCCAGTCCTGAACAAGCAGGTCCTTGTATACGGCATCATGATAGCCAAGATGCTCAACTGCGAGATCAACGACACCACATGGTTCGCAAGGAAGACCTATTTCTATCCGGACATGTCGAAGAGCGTCCAGATCACCCAGTACGACAACCCCATCGGAGAGAGGGGAGTCTACTACCTGGACGGGAAGAAGCCCATCAGGATCACAAGGATACACATCGAGGAGGACCCCGGCAGCACCAAGAGGACCGCGGATCTGACATCGTTGGTCGATTACAACAGATCGGGAGTCCCGCTGGCCGAGATAGTCACTGAGCCGGACATAGCCACGCCCGCAGAGGCGAGGCAGTTCCTGACACAGATGATCGGGGACATCAAGCACCTGCTCCAGATCCCTGCCGACCTTGAGTGGGAGGTCAAATGCGACTGCAACATATCCGTGGGCACCGAGAGGGTCGAGATCAAGAACGTCAGCGGTCTGAAGAACGCCGAGAAGGCATTGCATTCAGAGATGGTCAGGCAGATCGCCATGATCAAGGCGAAGAAGAAGATCGTCAGAGAGACCAGGAGGTACGATCCGGACAGGGACGTCACCATCAGCATGAGGGTGAAGGAGTTCGAGGACCAATACGGTTACATCGACGAGCCCGACCTCGGAATCTATCACATAAAGGACCTTGCGGATTCCATCAGGATGACCGAGAGTCCCCAGAACAGGATACTCAGGATGTCCGACCAGTACAAGATCGACCAGAAGATGGCCAAGCAGCTGGTGAACACCTCGATGGACCTGGCGGGGCTCTTCGAGGATGTCGCCAAGGAGTTCGACACCGCCACAGCGATAAAGTGGGTCGGAGGACCTATCAGCGCCAACTGGCGTGCCATGGAGGATCGCGAGGAATGCGACCTCTCCAAGCTGAAGGGCTTTATCAGGGAATTCACCGACGGGAAGATCACCGACACGCAGTGCACCATAGAGATCAAATCCTACATGACCGGACAGGACGCGTCTGCAGCCCAGGAGGAATCGGCCGGATTGGAAGCTCTTATCAACGGATTCCTGGACGAGAACCCCAAGATCGTCGCGGACTATCAGAAGAACGACAAGGCCGCCAACCAGGTCATCGGATATGTGATGAAGCAGACCGGAGGAAAGTATTCTTCAGCAGAGGTCGTGGAGACGGCGAAGAAGCTGATCGAGGCAAGGTTCTGAAACGGTGCGAAGAGAAGATCTCCAGCGATTGTACTATCGGCTATGCCGAATGGCAATTGGCGGGCATGGCTGCCTAAATCCCAGGTCCGATGATTCCCATCACATTTGGCTGTGATGTCACACGTTAATTGCGCCTGCGCAATTACGGAATCAGTTAATTGCGAAAAATCGGTTTTACGCAATTAATGATGATTCAGTAGGAGTTGAGAACGTCCATGATGTCGTTACATACGAACAGCTGATTCCTCTTCTTGCCCGTTGTCTCCGACAGGATGCCTCTGTCTACCATATTGTTGACGATCTTACCTGCGGTAGAGAGATGCACATCGCATATCTTGGCAACATCCGCTTTCCTGACGAAAGGGTTGACGAACAGCGAATCGATCAGATGGGCAGTGTGGAGATCGTTATCCATCTCATGGAATCTCTGTCTGATCTGAAACAGCGAATCGATCAGACGGATGGAGCTGTTGGACTGTTCTATCAGAGCATCCAGGAATAGATCGATCCACCCCCGGAAATCATCACACTCTCTGACCCTATTTAGACTGCGTATGTATTCGTCACGCTTGTTGTTGAAATAACCGCTGAGATACAATACAGGATACTCCAGAACCCCGCTCCTGTTAAGGATGAGCATTATCAGAAGCCTACCTATCCTGCCGTTGCCGTCCGTGAACGGATGTATGGTCTCGAACTGGTAATGGGACAATGCGGCAGATAGCAGTATGTTCTCGTCGGGAGAGTTGATGTATTCGAAGAGATTCCTCATTTTCCAGTAGACCTTCTCCGGAGGCATCGGGACGAAAGTCGCCGTATCAAGATTGTCATTTCTGCTGCCCACCAACACCTGTACCTCACGATAATTGCCTGGGGATTTGTTCTCGCCGCGAACACCCTTTAGAAGAATCCTGTGCAGATCCAGGATGAGTTGCTCATCGATTGAACCGCCGTTCTTGCCGTTGAAATAATTCAAGGCGTCCCTATAGTTCAGAACTTCCAAGTTGTCCAGTAGCTTACGGGGGTCCTTCTCCTCCACCCTTTCAGACCTATAGACGTCCTCAATGGTCGTACCGGTACCTTCTATCGCAGAGGATTTGGCAGATTCCATCAGGACAAAGGGCACGAGAAGGATGTTCCTTTCATGCTCGGACATCTGTGAGACCTTACCATCCAGTTTTGACAGCGCTATCACTGCTGTCTCAGCCTTCTTGAGGACCTTCTTATCGAGTTCGATCTCGAAAGGCAGGTCATTCGGCCAGAAATAACTGAAACCTCCGTTATCGGAATATCTTACCTCGCCGGATATCGATGGGTGGTAGAGGGCCTCCTTCATAATAGAGGATTATTGGATTTACGCAATTAATATTTTTGTTAATTGCAAAAAATCGATTCTACGCAATTAACACTCGGTTCGAGAGGGCGTGACCAATTGAAAAGACGCGCTTGAACGTCAAATAACCGAAACTGTCTTTATCCGTCCGGCATTATTTCCATTCATGCAATTCGAAGATGTGATCAAATCCAGATATTCCGTAAGGAAATACAGTGACAGACCTGTGGAGGATGACGTCCTAAACAAGATCCTCGAAGCCGGAAGGCTCGCTCCCACCGCAAAGAACATGCAGGGGCAGCATGTCTATGTCGTAAGATCCCCGGAACAAAGGAAGAAGTTCGACAAGGAGTGGTGCATGCACTTCGATGCGCCGATAGTTCTGATCATCGCGATGAAGAAGGAGCTTGAGTGGGTCAGCCACTTCTCGAAGCTCAACCGCGGAGAGACCGATGCCGCCATCATAACTGACGAGATGATGCTCCAGGCGCATGCCTTGGGTCTCGGGACCTGCTGGGTGGGATGGTTCGATCCCGCCAAGGTCAAAGAGGTCTTCAACCTCCCCGAGGATGAGACGGTATACAACCTCCTTCCTCTCGGTTACCCTGCAGACGACTGCAAACCCGGTCCGATGCACGCATCCAGGAAACCCTTGGATGAGACCGTGACCTTCCTGTGAAACCATAAATGCGGATGGGCGGGCCGGGCCCGCACCACCCATTTCTCAATAGAATTCGGCGGTGTTCTTTCTCTGCCTGATTCGAAATGACCGTGTTGGACATAATACTTGCCTGTCGTTTTTTCTACTTGGAATCGGATGGATTCCCATGAACAATGCGTTCCTGCATCCGCTCATAATGCTGTCCGCGGCGATCATAGGGCTGGTTGCAGGCGCGTTGCTGGACTGCAGCGCGGCATCGGGCCTGATAGAGCCGTTCCTGATGGTGATGCTGTTCATAGTATTCATGTGCGTGAACGTACGGGACATCGGCAGATCGTTCTCCAATGTGCGCTTCACATCCACGGCGCTGCTGATAAACTTCGTATGGACGCCGATATTCGCTGTCCTTCTGGGATTACTGTTCTCGAACATAGATGTCCGCGTGGGGCTTCTGATGCTTCTGGTCACACCCTGCACGGATTGGTATCTTGTATTCACGGCCGCTGCCAAGGGCAACGTTCCCCTGAGCAGTTCGCTGCTTCCGTTGAACCTCATCCTTCAGATAGTCCTGATGCCTGTATATTTGATATTATTCTATAATACAAGCATAGAGCTGGACATCTCTGATCTGCTGATCAGCATGGCGTTCGTACTTGTGATACCTCTTGCGGCATCCGTCGTCATCAAGCTGATCATGCGCAAATTGGATGCGGTGAGATCGTTCGGCGCCAAAGTCACGGACAACGGCGACAACCTCCAGCTGTTCTTCCTATGTCTGGCCATAGCAGCGATGTTCGCCTCTCAGAGCGCCGAACTCCTGAACAACCTGGAGCTTTTCGTCATGCTGATAATACCGCTGCTTGTGTTCTTCCTGGTGAACTATGTGGTCGCCGCATCTGCATCCAAGGTGCAGAGGTTCTCTGTCCAGGATACCACCTCGTTGATATTCACCAGCATGGCCAGGAACTCTCCCCTGTCCCTTGCGATAGCCGTCGCGGCATTCCCTGATGCCACATTATTGCTGCTGGTGCTGGTCATAGCACCGCTCATAGAACTTCCGATACTGTCGATAACAGCCGGATACAGATTGGGGAAGAGGCCCAAAGGCCTCTGAAATGTTTCACTCCTCGGGGAGGTCTTCGTACTCTGAAAGGTCCAGGTCCTCTCCGGCAAGGGAGATGATCTGGAGCTCCTCGAGCTTGTCGTCATCCACCTTGGAGGGCGATCCGTCCAGAAGCGATACGGCCCTCTTGTTCTTGGGGAATGCGATGACATCCCTGATGGAATCCTTGTTGAGTAGGATGGCACAGATCCTGTCGATACCGATGGCGATACCTCCGTGGGGAGGCGCACCGTAGCTCAGCATCTCGACGAAGTAACCGAAGTTCCTCTGGATCCTCTCGTCGTCCAGACCGAGCTTGTGGAAGACCTCGATCTGCTTCTCGGCGTTGTGGATACGGAGAGAACCCGATCCGAGCTCATTGCCGTTGAGACAGAGGTCGAAGCATGCTCCGCCGACGTACTCGTCGTTCAGATCGTTCTCGGGAAGGACGAACGGGTGATGGAACGCATCGTACTTTCCGGACACGGGGTCGATCTCGAACATGGGGCACTGATCCATCCAGAAGAACTGGAATTCGTTCTCCGGAACGAGTCCGAGGTCCTCCGCGATCTTCTTCCTGAGGAATCCTCCGCCCTCGTATGTGGCCTTCCAGGGTCCTGCGATTATGAACAGCAGGTCGCCCTCCTCGGCCCCCATCGTGGATTTGATGTTATCGAGGATCTCCGATGTGAAGTACTTGACGATGTTGGACTCAAGCTTGCCGTCGACGCACCTCATCCAGGTAAGTCCTCCCAGACCTACTTTCTTGGCGTATGCGATGTAACGGTCCACGTCGTTCCTTCCGACCTTGTCGCCGGCGATGTCGGCCTTTAGATTGAGTCCCGCGACTATTCCGCCGTTGGCCAGGATGTTCTGGAAGATCTTGTACGGAGCATCTTTTACGACCTCCGTGAGCTTGACGAACTCCAGTCCGTACCTCATGTCGGGCTTGTCGGATCCGAACCTCTCCATCGCATCACGGTACGCAATGTGCGGGAAGGGCGTCTTGAGCTCCTCGTTGTAGAGTCCCTTCCAAATGTAGGACATCAGTCCTTCCATCATATCCTGGATATCCTTCATGTCAACGAAAGACATCTCCAGATCCAGCTGTGTGAACTCAGGCTGACGGTCCTTCCTCGAATCCTCGTCACGGAAGCACCTTGCGACCTGATAGTAACGGTCCATGGATGCCACCATGAGCATCTGCTTGAACTGCTGAGGCGACTGGGGCAGTGCATAGAATGTTCCGGGGTGCACCCTGGAGGGGACGATGTAGTCCCTGGCTCCTTCCGGAGTGGACCTTCCGAGAATGGGGGTCTCGATCTCCAGGAATCCGTTCTGCTCGAGATACTGTCTTGCCAGATGTACGAGCTTGCTCCTGAACACCATAGCCTGGATCATCTCCGTCCTCCTGAGGTCCAGATATCTGTATTTCAGCCTGGTGTCCTCGTTGGGGAGGACTCCTTCCTTCTGATCTCCGATCTCGAAGGGAGGGATGGCGCATGTGTTGAGCAGCTCCGCTCCTGTGATAAGGACCTCTATCTGTCCGGTGGGGTTCCTGGCATCCTCTGTGCCCTCGACCCTATTCCTTACGATTCCGTCGACGGATATGACACATTCGCGGGTGAAGGTGTCCATCACTCCGGCGATCTTCTTTGCGTCCGTTCCTTCAGGGAGGTCCTCGGGGTCGAAAACGACCTGGGTTATTCCGTACCTGTCGGCGAGATCGATGAATTTGACTCCGCCGTGGTCCCTGGAAAACCTGACCCAGCCCTGCAGGCATACCTTCTTTCCGAGATCGGAAATCCTAAGTTCACCACAGGTGTTTGTTCTTCTCATAAGAGCGCCTCTTAGTATCGCACGCTACTAATAAGGACCTATAAAAACAAAAGGGAGAAAAGATGCCAATTGCCTGTTCAGCTGGTCGTCCGACGGCACACCCACCTGTATTTTATGTGCCGACCGTATCCACGAATCGATACGATGACCGACGAGATCTTCAGACATGACGGATACATATTCGATTTCGAGGCCCACGTCGTCTCCGTGAACGGCGACGATGTCATCCTTGACTGCACGGCGTTCTACCCGGGAGGGGGAGGGCAGGTGTGCGACACCGGCATGATCCGCAACTGCAAGGTCACCGAGGTCTCCTACAGCAATGACAACGACATCGTTCACAAGTGCCCCGGCAACGACCTGAAGGTCGGTGAGACCGTATGGTGCCAGGTGGACTGGGACAGGCGCTACGACCTCATGCAGGGACACACGGGGGAGCACCTCCTGTTCGGCTCCCTCCAGAGGCAGTGCGAAGGCCTGGGCATCGTGAAGATATTCATCTCTCCGGAGAACAAGTACGTCATCGTCAACCAGGACCTGACATGGGAGCAGATCAGGGCCGCGGAGGATTTCGCCAACAAGGCCATCGAGGATAATCTGACGATCACCCACAGCATCATGGACAGGGACGACCCCGAACTGGAGAAGGTCAGGATCAAGCTGGACAGGATCGGCGAGGACGAGGAGATAACCGTTGTCGCCATAGGGGACATCGACTACTCCGCATGCAGCGGGGTCCATGTCATGGAGACATCTGAATTGGAGATGCTGGTCGTGGACCGTAAGGTGAAGGCCGGAAAGGATGGTTACGAGATACACTTCAAGGTCGGAAAGGAGGCAAAGAGGTCCGCCGTAGCCCTATCCAACATCGCACTCGAGGTCATCGACGTCATCGGATGCAAGAACGAGGACGCGGCCAAGGCCGTGGCCAACATGAAGCATGGTTCGGAGATCAAGGACAGGCTGCTCAAGGATGCGACCAAGCAGATCGTGAAGAACATAGTGCCGGAATCCGTTAACGGGGTCGATGTCTTCGGGGCCATAATCCCCGGAGGGGACAGGAACGTGCTTAACGACAAGATGGAATCCATCAGGTCCGGTGGTGGTGTGGCCGCCTTCGTCTCCGTATCCGAGACCCTTTCGGTCATGCTCGCGTCCGGCAACGTCAATGTCGATTGCAAGGGCATCCTCTCCGATGTGCTGGCAGCGTTCGGAGGAAGGGGCGGAGGGAAGCCTGACTTCTCCCAGGGTGGTGTGCCCGATGTATCCAAATCCGAAGAGGTCCTCGAAGCGCTTCTTGATGCTGTCAGGAAATCGCTGGCTTGAATCGACGTTGAAAAAGGCGGGAGTCCCGCCTATTTTTATAAGTTGAGAAATAATCGGGGAAATCATGGCCGGAATGAAGCTCAACCCTCGCCAGATGCAGAAGGCGATGAAACAGATGGGTATCAAGCAGAGCAGCGTGGACGATGTCGTCGAGGTTGTTATCAGGACGAGGAAGAATGAGATCGTCCTCAAAGGTGCCGAGGTCATCTGCGTCGAGATGGGCGGATCGAAGAGCTATCAGGTATCCGGTCCCGAGACCGTAAGGGAGCTTGGATCTGCCGGAGAGGCACCCGCCGAACCCGAGGTCACGTTCGCTTCATCAGATGTGGATCTGGTCATGAGCCAGACAGGATGCGACAGGGAGAGGGCCATAGAGGCGTTGACCGCAACGGACGGCCAACCCGCAGAGGCGATCCTCAAGATCATGACGGAGTGATATCATGTGTCTAGCTATTCCCGGAAAGATTGTGAAGATCGAGGGCGATATGGCCGATGTGGATTTCGGCGGAGTCACCAGGAAGGCCAACATGTCCATGGTCGAGGCCGAGGTCGGTATGTGGGCCGTCATCCATGCAGGTTTCGCCATCCAGATCATGGATGAAGAGGATGCTCAGGAGACCATCAGGCTCTGGAACGAGGTCCTCGACAGCGACAAGACCACATACTGCTGATCATTCGATATCGTAATCGACCTCGAATGCGTCCAGGATACGGATCTGGACGTCGCTCAGTTCCGTCTGCAAGGGTTTCTTGATCGAGGGTATACTAATCTTCTTTATCGAGTTCAGCTCTGCGACCACCTCTTTGAAAGTCATGGTCTTGTTGAGCTTCTTGGAGTTCATGATGTTCTCCGTTTCCTGACGTAGGATCAGTGCGATGAACTGCATGAATATACGGCTGAGCAGGTTGGATTGGGTGAACAGGTTGAAGGTAGTACCGTCGTAATCGTTGTTCACGGTCTCGAACATCTTGGTGATAGCATTATTCTGAAGGAACGGCACCATGGCAGTAGAGGGGTTCCTCGTGAAGTTCGATATGATGGCCATGTACCCCAGATACTGGTTGTGATGCAGGATGGCCTCACTGTTCAGTTCAACCACGGTCTTCGCATTCTCCTCCCTGATGATGAGATAGCGATCGTACAGAGGCTGGTGCGACTCCACTGGGTTTCCGACCTCGACCTCGTATTTGCACAGGTTGATGATGGAGATGAAGGCGGATAGATCTCCGACGGCCTTGTTGGGATCGAAGAATACGTGGACGTAGAACCTCCTGCCGTTCACGTGATGCATGTACGTCTCGATGAACAGAGGGATACCGAACAGAGTCCTGTAATTCTCCGGATTGGTCATCGATGACATCGCTTTGTCGATCAGATCCTTGACGAACTCGTTATCGGGACGTGTACGGACGATGATGTTGCTGTCCGCGTAAGCGATGAGAGACGGATCGATACGTTCCCCGCTCTCCTCATCCATGAAGGAGGAGAGCCTGCTGAAACTGCTTGGGTAGACGTCGTAATCCCCGAACTCGTGGCCGGTTGCCATGTTGAAGAGCTGATAGCAGATGGGCGTGTTGTTCTTCGTTGAGAAATAGATGTCCATCTTCATACGATTGCTGAGATTGGACAGCTCGATGTTCTGATCCCTTGAGTAACCGGACAGGTTATCCCCGGATTCCCTGAAGCTGATGGAACTAACATAGGTCTCCTCCGGTTGGACGCGGAGCTTCCATAATGTAAAGAATAGAGATATCTGATTGGAGGAGATGTTGGTCAGCAATTCGTTGATGATGCTGCTGGTCAGGATCTGGTTATAGGGGGTGCGGTTACGCTCCGACCATTGCTTGCAGAACTGCAACTCCCCGCCGGTGGCCACCAGGTAATACGCGACGGACATTATCTTCTTCCACTCGTCAGGGAAGGCCAGGGCCAGTGTTTCGGAGAGGCTGATGTCCATCGCCACCTTATCGAAAACGCTGCACAGATAAGTGCCCCTGACTTTTGGATAATCTCTGGAACGAGCCTTTCTGTTGGGGACTATCTGGCCGGTCTCGGGGTCCACGTGTCCGATGCATTTCCTCTTGTTGATGCACTTCTTCTTATCGGGATCCCAAATGGATTCGTTCAGATAAGCATAAATAGTATTGGACTTAGTATTTTTTAAGTATACTATCGAAGACATCAATTGTATAATAATGATATTATACATATAGATTTGTAATTATACATATGATGATTCTAAACCAAATATAACCAATACTTTTGAAATATTATCTCATCCAGATAAGATATTATGGCTTAGATTCTGTTGAAAGTGGATGAATTATACATCCAAGAAACAGAAAACATAGTTTTATAAATGTTATAATCGAAAAACAGGTTCGGGATTTTGAAACGGGTTATAAACACTGCTTGCTTTCATTCATCCAACCAACAAAAAGGTGGTAAATGTGTTAAGCAGAGAAGGAGCAGATTTCACAAAGGTGCTTAAGCGCTACGACATTGATACACAAGTAACGCTTACGCCCGAGGAAATGGCAGAGAAGATGCTGCCTACTGATGAAGTATTCAGAAAGGTAGCTGACGAGGTTCTGCACATGAGATTCAAGACCGTTGGACCCACTGTCATGGAGGCCCTCAAAGTTAGGGATCCCCTTGACATCATCAACAACGGACTCGTTGCAGGAATGGAATGCGTCGCAAAGCTGTACGCAGAGCACGTGTACTTCCTGCCCGAGATCATGATGGCAGCCAAGACAATGGAGATCGGAATCGCGATCGCCGAGAAGCAGGTCCCCGGAGGAAGAGAGTCCAAGGGATCCGTCGTCATGCACGCTGCCGAGGGAGACCCCCACGACATCGGAAAGAACATCGCCGCAGTTATGGTCAGGTCCTCCGGATACGACGTCATCGATATGGGACGTGACGTACCCATCGTTGACTTCATCGCAAAGGTAGAGGAAGTCAAACCCCTGTTCGCAAGCGGAACAGCCCTCATGACCACGACCATGTCCGCATTCCCGACCGAGGCTAAATTGCTCATGGAGAAGGGAATCAACATCCCCCTGATGGGATGCGGAGGAGCAGTCAACAGGGAGTACGCCAACTCGTACGACCTCGGAATCTACTCCGAGAAAGCACCCCAGACCCCGATCATCGCAGAGAAGATCAGAGAGGGATACGACTGGAAGAGAATCAGAGAAGAGTGGGACAGCATTGTAGGAGGTCAGTGAGATGGCAGTATCAAGATACACAAAGATGGCATATGATTGCGCAGACGACATGGTCATGGGAACCGCAAAGCACCCTGTGACATACGGATTCGGCCTCAAGCTCGGAGCCGGATACGTCGTCCCCGAGATCAACTACGCACCCAGGCCCGGAACCGAGAAGGACCCCGAGAAGCTCAGAAAAGAGTACGTGGACTACATCACAAAGGACATCCTCGACAGGGCCATCACCGTTGGATTCCCCAACGTCCAGCTCGAGACCGAGTGGGTCTCCCAGATGAACCAGTCGAAACTCTCCGCCCCCGTCGTTGCGGGACAGGAGGAGATGTGCGAGAAGTACCACGAGGAGTACGGACTGAACTGCGGAACAAGGCAGACAATCCCCGACCAGCGTGAGGCCGACCACGGACTCAGGCCCGGAATGGATGCAGCCCACGCATACCCCGAGAAGTTCTTCGAGTGCTGTGACATCGCATGTGAGAACGGATGCGACAACCTGTCCGTCGAGTCAGTCGGTGGAAAGGAGTTCGCAGACTACGCAGTCACCAACGGAGACATCGTCGCCTTCCTCTTCGGAGTAGGTTACCTCGGATCCATCGACATGACCTACATCTGGGAGCAGATGGTGGACATCGCTAAGAAGAACCACTGCACACCCGGAGGAGACACCAACTGTTCCGGAGCCAACGTTTCCATGTTCATGGCAGGAGGAATGATGGACCAGGATGTCCAGAGGACCTTCTCCGCCGTTACCCGTGCAATCTCCGCAGCCAGGACACTCTGTGCCTGGGAGTGCGGTGCGCTCGGACCCGACAAGGACTGCGGATACGAGGGACCTATTGTCAAGGCCATCGCAGGAAAGCCCACCACCCAGGAGGGTAAGAACTGCCAGTGCGCACACTGCGATCTTCAGGGTAACCTCATCGCACAGTGCTGTGACCTCTGGTCCAACGAGTCCGTCGAGTACCACCCCGAGTTCGGAGGAACCTCCGTCCAGTGCTGGTTCGGATCCATCGGATACGAGGCAGCCTTGATGAACACCGCCATCCAGCTCAAGCAGGAGAAGACCCTCAGGGACCTGTACATGTACACTGACAGATACAGAGGACCCGAGGCATACATCCTCGCATACGACCACGCCTACGAGATCGGACAGGCCATCGCCGAGCACGGAAACGACCTGTACCTCAGGTCCAAGGCGGCCGGAATCAAGGCGGCCGAGATCATCCTCAAGGGCTACGAGTCCAAGGACCTCGGTCTCACGACCAAGCAGCTGGAGACACTCCAGGATATCCACAAGAAGCTCACCGCTCTCCCCGATGACACCGACAAGTTCGTCGAGTGGGCGACCAAGGAGTACAAGGATATCGTCCCCAACTTCAACCTCAAGAACTACGGTCTTTGATTGTATTCCTCGTAACAAACCACTTAGCCTCCCTCTTAGGAGGGGGGGGGCGCCTCCTAAACCTTCAGAAACTGAATTAGTTCAGTTTTGTTGATAATAACGGCTGCTAATCCGATAGAGTTATGGCAGTGTTTATATACTACATTGAGTTATCAACAAATAACGTTGACACGTCAATAAATGTCACGTATTCCACCGACAGGGCTTTCCATACTTGCCTCGGAAAGACCTGTAAAGGTCTCCTCCACCTCCTTCGGGGGAGACCTTTCTTTTATCCATCTATCGTGTTGTGTCCCATGATCATGCCGTTGATGAGGAGCCATCCAACAAGTGTTATATACTTGTCCAATATCCCCTGTATTGGCATGACGGCCATAGCGGCGGAGTCACACCCGGTCCCATTCCGAACCCGGCAGTAAAGCCCGCCCGCGTACCTGTCTGTACTGTACTGCGC